>ENA-OOST01000019-OOST01000019.1-human-gut-metagenome-genome-assembly--contig:-NODE-19-length-25478-cov-1.800535_pt1 | contig 25478 bp, 13 predicted proteins | sample MGYA00241316_ERZ501227 | MGnify/ENA primary metagenome ERZ501227 (study PRJEB25962, sample SAMEA2042498) | human gut metagenome | biome: human gut; feature: human-associated habitat; material: faeces...
CCCAGTAAAGCGTTACCCAGGGCAGGTCGGGCGGGGTGATACCTGCCAGCAGGTCGATGAAAAAGTTCCTGCCTTCCGTGTATATGTCCGGATTGAGTTCGTGAATGAGGTACGTATATACCAGCGGGCTCAGAAACGAAGCGATGCCGAATACGAATTGGGCCACTTCCGCCACGAAAGCATAGTTTTCTTCGCCGCCTACAACGCGTTGCAACGGGTTTAGCACAGTTTGCAGCATAGCCATGCCCAAGCCGATGATGAACGATGAGGCAAGCAGCATGGGGTAGGTGTGTATGCAGGCAAACAGCGTAGTGCCGATGAACGGCATCAGGAAGCCCAGAAACAGTACCGGTTTCTCGCCGAAACGGTCGATCATCAGTCCGGCAGGAACCGACATGATGGCATAGGCGATGAAGAAAGAAGTCGGGATAAAGCCCGCCATCGCCAGGTCGCTCAGGTTAAAGTTATGGATAATGTCCGGAATGAGCGGTCCCAGGATATTGGTGATAAACGATATGGTGAACCAGAACGCCATAATCAGCGCCAGCATTCCTAAATTCTTTTTCATACTATTTCGTGTTTAGTGAGAAGACCAGTGACGCGGCGCCGATGCTTCCTGCCTTGTTACCTAAAGATGCAGCCATGATTTGAGTGTTCACGGCACAGTCGGCTATGGCATAGCGGTGTGCCTTCTCGCTGACTTTCCGGATATAGAAGTCGCCGGCTTCGGACAGTCCGCCGCCTATTACGATGCGTTGCGGGCTGAAGATGTTGATGAATCCGGCGATGCCGTGCCCCAGAAAATCGCAATGCTCGTCCAGGCATTCCGTTGCCAGCTTGTCTCCTTCTTTGTAGAGGCGTACGATAAGCTCTCCGTTGATTTCCTCGCCCGGAAACGAGATGCCTGCTTCTGCGGCACGCTTGCTGAAACGGCGCACCAGTGCGGAAGTGGAGGCGTAATGTTCCAGACAGCCCACAGAGCCGCATGCGCAGGGTTCGCCGTTGGCGATGAGGGGCACATGGCCCAGTTCGGTGCCGCGGTTGGCAAAGCCGTTGAACAGCTTGCCACCGATGACCACTGCGCCGCCGATGCCGGTTCCCACGGTCAGGAACACTACATTCTGTGCGCCTTGTCCGGCTCCGTACATCGTTTCTCCCAGTCCCATCAGGTTGGCGTCGTTGCCCATCTGCACGGGCAGCCCCGTTTCCGCTTCGATGCGGTCGGCAAGATTCAGATTCTCCCAGCCTTTGATATTCTCGGCTCCGCCCAGCACAATGCGGTTGGTTTCGTCCACAATGCCGGGAGTGCCTATACCTATTCCTTCCACCGCTACTCCGAGTTGCAGGGCCGAAGCCATTGCCTCTTTGCAGGCGGTTACCAACTGGCCGATTACCGCTTCCGCAGATACATCGGCTTTCGACGGCAGCTTCCCTTGAAAGTGAAATACGCCTTCATTGTCGATAAGGGCGTATTTCACGGAAGTACCGCCAAGGTCAATTCCTATAGCGTATTTTTTCATGATTGTCAAACTCTTTCAGCCCATATAGGAGAACTCCATGCCCATTGTCCGTCGCGCTGGCGCACGCGTACATAATAATAATCGGTGTCGCGCTGCGGCTCTTTGTCTTCCATATAGTGCTCTACGGTGAAGCAGCTTTCGGGCATGGCGCGGTTAAAGAGAATGGCTTCGCTCAACCAGCCTATCATGAAGTGCGAACGTGAGCCTTCGAGCAGTTCGCCCAATGTGTGTTCGAACTTCTTGCCGTTGAAGTCTGCGGTAAGCACGCCGTCTTTCGGCATCTCCAAGTCGAGGATTACCGCCTGCATGGCTGCGGTGGTGGTATTCGGGTTCTTGCTGCTGTACAGGTCCAGTTCCGTTTCCTTCTCGCCTACGGAGAGGATGCGGTTGACATGTGTCTTGAATTCGGTTTCGCCCTCCTGAGGAGAGGTGAAGGCAGCGCCGCGGAAGCAGGGGGTAACGCTTACGATACGGCCCTTGTTGACAGACAGCTTGCCTTGCCAGTGCACATAGCGCTCTTCGCGGTTCCAGCCGAAATCCACTTTTACTTTGCAGCGGACGGTGTCGCCTTCCGGTGCAACCGGGGTCAACGGGCCGTTCATGCGTGCCAGTATCTGGCCGTTCTTGACAACGTCTACATAGTCGATGCAGCTTTCGCCGGTTACGTTCAGGTAGATGCGACGGCTGTTGCCACGGACTACATCGCCCATGAAAGCGTCGTTGAGGCGGAAGTCGATGATGATTTTATCACCGGTGGCGGCACATACGTGGCGGGTGCGGAGAGCTTCCCAAATGGCGTCGCGGGTCAGTGACGGAGCCAGGACACCGATGCGGCCGTCGCCGTAGCTGCCTGGGTAGCCGGAGTGCTGGTCGGTGGAAGCCATGATACCGAATTTATGTCCTTGCTCCAGACCGTACTGGATGGTTCCTTCCCATTGGCGGGGACCCATATCGTGCAGGTACGGGTAGTCGCCCTGGTCGCTTTCCGCCAGGCCGTGACGGGAATACATCTCGACGAACGGAGTGATGTCTCCTTCGGTGAAGCATTTCCAGTTGTAACCGCGGTAACCGCCCTGATAGCCCATGTGGTGCGGAGTAACGAATACTTTATGTCCTTTGGCTTTCTCTTTCCAGTCTTCGATAGAGGTACATTCCACGAGCGGCGCATCCAGGTCGTAGTTCAACGCCACGTGGTCGCCGTGCTCCATGCTGTGGGCCTCGTATCCGATGAAGGTAAGGAATTCGCCTTCCTTGTTGTATTCGTTGCTCATCTTTACGTACTTCTCATAGCCGCCTTCGCGCAGACGCTTGAAAGCTCCGGTATGGTAGTCGATTACCCATTTCAGACGAGGGTCGTTTGCACCCGGAATGTCCGGCCACATGGCATGGGGCGTTACGCTGACAAAGTCCAGCTGGCCTTTGGCCGCCTCGAAAGCATCGCGCATATCGCCGTGTCCGTAAGTGAGGTTGCAGTGGTTGTGCAAGTCGCCCCAGAATACTTTCAGGTTGCTTGCCGACGGCATAATCTTCTTTGCTTCTTTGCTTCCTGCCACGCAAGAGCCGAGCAGGCTTCCCGAAGCTGCCAGTCCGAGAAAAGACCAGCCTGTGTTTTTTAGAAAACTTCTTCTATCCATGATAATAAATTTAATGGTTTTATCTGTTTTTCATTAATCTTCTGTCGCCCTTGAAAAGCTCGTTTACTTTTTCGTCGGGGTCGTTGTCTTTATACTGTTTTTGAGTCTCTTGCAACAGTTGCATCAGCTCTTTCTGCTTTTCGGCGTATTCGGGCTTGCCGAACACGTTGTTCATTTCGCGCGGGTCGGCTTTCAGGTCGTACATTTCCCATTCGTCGATGTCGTTGTAGAAATGAATCAGTTTGAAGTCCTGTGTACGGATGCCGTAATGACGTTTTACCGAATGCTCGGCAGGGTATTCATAATAGTGGTAATAGGCAGCCTTGCGCCAGTCGGCGGGTATCTTGCCTTCGTTCTCCAACACCGGTTTCAAGGAAGTACCCTGAATGTCCGACGGGATTTCCACACCGGCAAAGTCGAGGAAAGTGGGAGCGAAGTCCACATTCATGCAGATTGCATTGCTTGTGCTTCCCGCCTTGATAGCTTTGGGGTAGCGGATGATAAGCGGCATGCGCTGGCATTCCTCGTACATGAAGCGCTTGTCGAACCAGCCGTGTTCGCCGAGGAAGAAGCCCTGGTCGGAAGTGTAGACGATGATTGTATTGTCCAGCTCTCCGGTCTTTTCAAGATAGTTCAGAAGGCGGCCGATATTTTCGTCCACAGACAGTACGGTAGCCAGGTAGTCGCGCATGTATTGCTGGTATTTCCAACTGATTAATGCCTTACCTTTCAGGTCGCCCTTGCGGTATTCGGCAATGCGCTGCGCATATACGTAGTCCCATTTGTCCTGTACGGCGGCAGGCATGCGTTTGTACACGCTGTAAAGGCGGTTGGTGGTATCCTTCAGCATCTCTTCGCGGGTCAGCAGTTTCAAGTCCCAGTCGTTGGTCAGGGTATGTTCGATGGACATGTCCTGCTCGCGGGCTGCTCTGCCGCGTCCCTCGTAGTCGTCGAACAGGCTGGCGGGTTCCGGGAATGTGGTATTGTTGAAGATGCCCAAGTGGCGCGGAGCCGGCATCCAGTTGCGGTGAGGCGCTTTCTGATGATACATCATGCAGAACGGTTTGCTCTTGTCCCTGCCTTCGAGGAATTTGATGGCCTTGTCTGTGATGATGTCCGTGGCATAGCCTTTCTCTACGATATGTTTGCCGTCTTCCCAGAAATCGGGGTCGTAATAATCGCCCTGTTCGTGCTGGCCGCTCAGGATGCTCCAGTGGTCGAAGCCCTGCGGTTCGCTGATAAGGTGCCATTTGCCGATCATGGCCGTCTGGTAGCCGGCTTGCTGGAGCAGTTTCGGGAATGTCTGCTGGTCGCCGTTGAAGGTGCTTGCATTATCCGTAAAGCCGTTTTCGTGGCTGAACTTACCGGTAAGGACGCAGGCGCGTGACGGGCCGGAAAGGGCATTGACCGCGTAGCAGTTGTCCATACGGATACCTTCGTTGGCTATACGATCCATGTTGGGAGTTTGCAGGAGATTACCGCCATAGCAGGACATGGCTTGTGTGGTATGGTCGTCCGTCATCATGAAAATTATGTTCGGACGCTTGGGTTCTTCTTTTTGCTGGCCGGCACAGGAAGCGAGGCTTAATGTGGCTAACGGAAGAAGTACATTGGAAAGATTGTTTTTCATAACCGGGATGTATCGCTTTTCATTATGAAGAAAGGGACTGCTCAAAAACTAAAATCGCTATCGCTTTGCTTTTCATTTTTGGGCACTCCCTTTCGTCATGTTGCTTTTATATTATAATTTGTAATTTAAAGACTGTTTCTTGCCGTTTACTTTCACCTCTACTTCCAGTCCGTTTTCATTGAATGCCTTGTTTTTGAACTTGGCAGACAATTTGGGGGCGTCTGCGCTGTTCTTTATCGGACAGATAACGGTGATGTAACGTACTGCATCTTCGCTGTCTTTCTTCACATTGAAGGATACGTTCATACGTTTGTAACGTTTGCGGTAAGCGGTGGAGCACCAGCCCGGCTCTTTTTTCATCGTCATGCCTTCGGGGCCGAAGCATTGCAGCTTCATGTTGCTTCCTTCTTCAAACTGAGTGACGAAAGTCATGTCCTCGCGGCTGTTGGCGATTTCGCCTTTCGGCATCTGGTAGTGCAGGTTAATGGAGCCTTTCTGGCTTCCCACCATTTCGTCTACAATTACGAAGTAGCTGTTGTCTACGAAGAATACGGAACGGCGGTGTTTCAGGTTCTTGTAGCTCGGATTCTCGGTAACCAGTATCTGTACGTTGCCTTCCGGCTGCCACAGCTTGGTTACGGATTCGGTCTGGTCCAGATTCTTGTTGTTCAGCGTTACGGTGTTGTGTACGCAGGTCTGACGGTGCCAGTTGCGTTGTTCCATCACTTCGCCCTCGCCGGCATATACATACGAACCGGAATCGGGGAACAGGTTTTTGCCGTTGAACCAGAGTTCGAAAGTACCGTTATCCGGCTGGCAGTGCCAGAATGCTTTCGGGCCGGCCTTTACAACCATTTGCATGGCATCCGTTCCCCAAGAGTTACGGAATACGAAGAAACCGGATTTCAGGAAACCTTTGGAGAGATATTCGGGCAGTGCGCCTTCTTTACCATCGGTTGCCAGATACTTGATGAACTGGTTCTTCGGGAACATCTTGCTCCAGTTGCGGTAGTTCTTCAGCATTTCTTTCTTATTGGTCAGCTTGGCATCGCTGAAACACGGGTTGGTGTAGTCGGGGAAAGAAACGTTGGCATAGAATACAATCATTTTCTCGATTGTATCCAGGTACTCCTGCGGGAACTCGTTGCGGAAACCGTTCAGGTCGGCAATGTTCAGTGCCTTGCAGAAAATGTTGATGGCAGCGAGGTGGTAGTGCGGGTCGAGCTCGAACTGTCCGCCGTCGTTATACACCTGTACGTTGATTTCACGGTTCATGATGTCGATACCGCTCTTTCTCCAGGCAGCAGCCTCTTTGAATTCGGGGAAGAAAGCGCCGGCGTAGATCATACGCTGTGCCTCGAACAGCAGGTGATTGCCCTGTGCAGAGTAATTGCCCAATATATGGATGGCATGTTTGTGGTAGTTTACCAGGAACTCGGTCAGGAACTCCGGGGTGAAAGAGGGAGACGGGAGGAACAGTTGGAACTGTGAGGTCTGGTCTTGCAGACGGTTGCTCACTTCCAGCGGACGCCATGCGAAACGTGCGTTTTCCACATCACCTTTCAGTTGGTTGTCACCGGTCATTTCATACTCTTTCTTGTCAACCTTCACCAGCGGGTTTTTCTTGATCCAGTCGATGTACTGTTTGGTCCACTCTACGGCGTATTTCTCGTCGCCGCTTACACGATAGGCCTTGCCCATGGGAGTAAACCATTTGTGGCGGTGCAACTGCCAGCGCAGTTCGTTGTCCTTTACCGGCCAGTATCTCCAGTCGATGTCTTCACCGTAGTTGAATGACGGCTGGTAGCCTTTGTGGGCAAAGAATGTATGTTGCAGAGCCTCGTCGGCCATTTTCTGTTCGTCCTTGCCGATGGTAACCTTTTTCAGGTTTATGTCGGGAGTCTTCACGTTGGTACGTGCACGGTAGTAGTCGAGCAACGCTTTGGCTGCATCGGCATCTTTGCCTTCCTGGTGCAGGGCCTTTACTTTCTCCAGTCCGGGATAATCCAGGTTGAGGAGCGAGAACACTTCGGTTTTCAATTCCTGGGCATTTGCTTTGCCAACGAAGCAGGCAAGTGCCAGCAGGACGATATATTTAAAAGTCTTATTCATAATGTTTGTTGGTTTACAGTCTGGTTATTAGAGGTTTTTGTAGCTGATACCTTTCAAGTCCATGAAGCGTTTCAGAGCTTCCAGGTAATAGTAATCCGCATAGTTCAACGGAGTGTCGATTTCCGAACCGTTAGGCAGCGAACCGGTAGAGTGCATCAGGATGAATCCCTGGTTTTCGCCGACCTTTGCCAGATAGGCGTCGCCCGACAGGCTCTTCAGGATTTTTTCTGCATAGTCCAGGTATTTCTTTCCGTCGGGAACCATTGTGCTCAGCTCTATCAGGGCGGAAGCGGTTACGGAAGCGGCGGATGCGTCGCGCGGAGTCTCTTCGGTTACGGGAGCGTCGTAGTCCCAGTAAGGAATGGCATCGTCGGTCTTGACACGGTTCATAATCATGTCGGCCACTTTTACGGCGAAATTCAGGAAAGTAGTGTCTTGCGTCTCACGATAGCAGGCGGTATAGCCGTATACGGCCCATGCTTGTCCGCGTGCCCATGAAGAGTCGTCGTTCTTGCCCTGGAATGTCTGTTTCTTCTCTACCGTGCCGTCGTTGTTGTAGCTTACTACGTGCCAGCAGGTATAGTCGGGGCGGAAGTGGTTGTTCATGGTAGTCATTGCGTGTTTTACGGCGATGTCTTTATAAGAGTTGTTGCCGGTTGCCTTGGCTACATTGAACAGCAAATCCAGGTTCATCATATTGTCAATGATAACGGGGAAGTTCCATGTTCCGAAGTCCCATGAACGGATAGCCGAGATGGAATCGTTGAAGCGTCCGCACAGGTTGTCGGCTGTTTCTTTCATTACGGCTGCAATAGTGTCGTTAGGAGCCAGACGCTCTGCGTTGCCGTAACTGCAATTTACCATGAAGCCCAGGTCGTGCGTACCGGTGTAGTAACGGACGGGGTTCAACAGGTTGGTATATTGGATGGCCCATGTTTTCAGTGTATCGTTGCCCGTCAGTTCGTAGGCATACCACAAAGAGCCCGGATAGAAACCGCTGGTCCAGTCATAAACGCTGCACAAACGGCGTTTTCCCAACTGGTCGGCTGTAGGCTGCGCACGGAGCGAGTCCTTGAAAGTAAGCGAGTCTCTTTCCAACTGGCGGCACAGGAAGTTCATGTCATAGCCTGTACGGATAGAACGCGGCAGCATATTAGTGGACGAAATTTCTTCTGCGGTTAATTGCAGTTGCGCAGAGGCTGCGTCCAAGCCTTTTTTAATCCAACTGTAGTCTTCTTTGGGTTGTGTTTGGCATGACACGAAAGTCAATGCACCCAAAGCCAAGAGAACAAGGTTCTTTTTCATGTTATTCGTTTTTAAAATAATTGATTTTAGTAGATTTTGTAACGAAAGCAAAGCTAACGGATTTTTTATGGTTCTTGTAGCAAGAATGTTGAAAAGGCAATTAATCCGCGTTCTTTGAATGTCACTTTTGTTGAAAAGAGTTTAGAAAATCTCCAATATGCCCCTCTCTGGGCATATTGGAGATGTATTTGGGGTGGTTGTTACCAACCTGGGTTTTGGTTGAACTGGGTACACAAGTCCATTTCGCGTTGCGGAATAGGCATCAGTTCGTGCTGACCTTTTTTCGTGTAGTCGTATACTACATAGCTCGCAGAACTCCACCAGTTTTTCAATTCATTATATGTTTCTTGAATAGTCTCGTAGTAAATACCCCAACGTATTAAATCGAGACGACGATGACCTTCGAAAGCTAATTCATAGGCCCGTTCTTTATGAACAGCCTTTCGGAAAGTAGCTTGATCCATACCTTCTGGTAACGAATAGTTGCCCTTATTGCCATAACCACGTTTCCGTACTTTATTAATAGCGGCATAAGCGTCTGTGGTAGGTCCGCCTTTCCACTCATTCAGTGCTTCTGCATATAGTAGCAGTACATCCGCATAACGTAAAACATACCAGTTTACAGTTGATTTGTCGTTGTTGACAAAAGGTATACTTTCCATGTATTTATCAATATCCCATTTGGCCGGCGTGTAAGTTTGTTTGGCTTTTTGAGATTTTTCAGGATCTAAATCCTTGCTTAATGCTGTGGCTTCATCATCGGTTGGAATGCTGGCCGCTAAATAGTAATCGCCTAAATAAACTGCTCCGGTTTTGCTGTCATTGTGTCCATGTTTATAGTTGGCTATAGACAAATTTTGACGTCTGTCGGGACTTATGCCAGTGCTTGCATCGGGTTGTGCCTCTTCTCTCCAATTAAGTACAAATGAATGAACAACCTGAACGTTGGCAGCAGTACTTCCGCTGCGACCGGCATCGACTGTGGTCTTTACGCCGTTCCACTTTCCGATACGGCCTACAGGATCACTGTTTCCTGAATATGTGGGAGAATAGAAAGATACTTCAATTAAACTTTCTGTTGGGTCCCAAATTCCGTTACAAGTATTTTCCCATAATTTTTCATAGTCAGTCAGCAAATCATGTTTGCCCGATTCAATTAGGATACGTGCTGTTTCCGCAGCTGCTTCCCATTTGCTTGTGTCCTGTATGGGATATCCAGCCCAAGTGGCATATACTTTAGTGAGTAATCCCAAAGCTGCTCCTTTTGAAAAACGATAATCGTTACTACTACGATAAGTGTCATCTTTGGCATATGGAAGAATATCGCAGGCATACAATAAATCGTCTTCGATAAATTTATAAACATCAACAGGGTCGGCTTGTACGAAAGTTGAGGGGTGTTGATTAGCCATAGCTGTATTAGTCATTAAAGGAATATTTCCCCAACGACGAACTAACTCAAAATAGTACAATGCTCGTAAAGCTCTTGCTTCGGCAATATAAATTGTTGCCAATTGTTTGTCGGATTCATTATACGAATCCATTTTCACAGAAATGCGTTCCAGAAAATCATTTGCATTATAGATTCCGCTATAAAGAGATACCCATGAGGTCTGTACTTCAGCTTGTGAAGCAGAATATGCGTTCGTAGGAAGAATACGGAAATTTTCAGTTGTGCTTCCCTCTACTTGTGAAATATCTGTTCCCATAGAGAAATAAATGGATAGATGATGACCATACATTCCTTCTTCTATAGTAGAACGGTATACTCCAAGTAGTACATCTTGTGCCTCTTTGGCGTCATTCATATATTTATTTTTTTCTACTTCAGTGCTACTTTCTTCTTCCAGAGAACATGCAGCTGGAAGAAGGCATAAGGCTAAAATTCCTATATAGTATATAAACTTTTTCATATGTATATTATTTTATGAATTAGAATTGAAGGTCGATTCCTACTGTGAATACACGGCTCTTAGGATAAGCACCCCAGTCCAAGCCTGGCATCATTGGGTTATTCAGACTATTGACTTCCGGGTCGTAGCCGCTGTAATTACTCAAACAGAACAGATTCTGACCGGTAGCATACACACGAAGTCTGGAAGCATGGAACTTGTTCGTCCATTTTTTCGGCAAAGTATATCCTAATGTCAGATTCTTCAGGCGCAGGAATGAACCGTCTTCAACGAAACGTGAGTATACATCATTAGTGATGTAGCCATCGTAAGCAGGAACCACATTCGAAGCATTGGTCGGACTCCAACGGTCTGCCACTTCAGCAAGCATATTACGACGTCCGCTACGGCTTTGTGTAGCATATAAACGTGTAGCGTTGTAGATGTCATTGCCATAGTTGAATTGGAACATAAAGCTCAGATCGAAGCCTTTGTATTCAAATGTATTGGTGATTCCACCAAACCATTTCGGCATGGCATTACCAATAACGGTACGGTCATTGGTTGTAATATCGCCGTCGCCATCTTGGTCTTTATATTTTGTAACACCGGGGCGGGCGCCTACTTTCTTATCCTTGCTGTAGCGTGAGTTTTGGGTGATTCCCGGTTTCAATACCAAATTACCATTTGTATCAGTATAGAAATCATCATATTGATAGACTCCATCGAATTCGTAACCGTAAATCAATCCTAAAGATTCACCAACTTTAGCAATGTAGTCGTAACTGGTAAAATTGCTATCAAAACCAGAACGTGCATACATGTGGCTTGCACCGTCTGCCAATGCTTTTAACTCATTCCGGATAAATGAGATATTGAAATTGGTATTCCATGTAAACTCTTTAGTCTGTATGTTGGTAGAGGTTATACTCAATTCAATACCTTTGTTCTGAATCTTACCAATATTTTGCCATTGTGAGGTAAAGCCGGTTGCCTGTGCCAGCGATTGTGCTAATAATAGGTCTTTAGTGTTCTTGATAAAGAAATCGGCTGTTACATTCAAACGATTATCGAAGAAGCCTAAATCCAAACCTAAGTTAACAGAACTTGAACCTTCCCATTTTAAGTTGGAATTTTTTAGTTGCTTGGGTGTCAAAACAGTTACTGTACTATTACCAATGCCATATTTGTTATCTGTATACAAATCCATAGACAAATAGTTACTGATACGGTCATTACCTACAATACCCCAACCAAAACGAACTTTGAAATTGGAAATCCATTTAAGGTCTTTCATAAATGCTTCTTCCGATACTCGCCATGCGGCAGAGAATGAGGGGAAGAAACCCCATTTATTCTTGTTAGAGAATACAGTAGAACCATCGGTACGTACAGTTGCTGTCAGTAAGTAACGGTTGTCATAGTTATAGTTGGCACGGGCAAAGAAAGAAAGTAAAGTTTTGTCATAATAGTTGGTATTAACTTTACTTGGTGTAGCTCCCAACCCTAAGTTGTCATTACCCAAATTATCAAAGGGGAAGTCCATTGCTTCACCAAGTAAATACTCACTGCTTCTAAAAGATACTTCGTGGGCCAACATCACATCATAGTTGTGTTTTTTTACCTTATCTTTCCATGTCAGTGTATTTGTATTAGTCCAACGGACATCACGTCCCATCTGCGTTCTTCCGTATGGTTTCTGTCCGTTACGGTAAGCCTCTTTCGAACCATCTCTGTAGAATATATCTGTACGGTTATTGGTTGTGTTATAGGAACCGCTTGTCTTGAATGTCAACCCTTTGATAATCTGCCAATTTACGGCTGCATTGGCCGACCACATTTCAGCACGCTTATCATTCGTTACAGATTCTGCTTGTTTTACGGGATTTACTTGTGCCAAGCTTTCACCAGTACTTAACATTTCAGGGTCAATAGCCGATTCCAAAAGTTCTTCATTAGTCATTTTCAGACCACCAGTAGGACGTGCACTTAATATCTGTGCCAACATGTTGAAGCGACCGGAGTCACCAGATGTACCTACACCTTTACGGTTAGTCATGGCATAGTTTACCGTTAGATTGAAAGATACTTTTTTGTTGATCTTCTGGTCTAAGCGGAATTTAGCTGTAGTTCTGTCGAAACCACTGTTTTTGAAGATACCGTTTTCCACATAACGTGAGAGTGAGCCGTTGTATTTAGTATTGTCGGTTCCTCCCATAATACTTATGTTATGGTCTTGTGACCAAGTAGGGTTGAAGGTTTCACCTTGCCAATCTACTCCGGTTACACCAATATAATCATCAAGTGTTTGGTATTTATAAGGATTACCATCTGCGTCATTCTCTGCTTTGAAATAAGTACTACTGTAAGCTTCGTTGACTTCTCCTTGTAGTTTTACGAATTCATATGGAGAGAGCAGGTCTAATGTCTTTGAGATTTTACGGTAGGTAGCAGAACCATTGTAAGAAATAGTTGTCTTGCCTGCTTTACCGGATTTAGTAGTGATTAACACAACACCATTGGCAGCACGTGCACCATAGATAGCAGATGAAGAGGCGTCTTTTAATACTTCGATAGACTCAATATCGGAGTTTGAAAGATAATCTATGTCCGAAACTTCGAATCCGTCCACAATATAAAGCGGAGAGGCATCTCCAGTTAATGTTCCCACACCGCGAATACTGATGTTGAAGCCTGCACCAGGAGTTCCGTCAGTAGACGTAATTTGAACACCGGCAATTTGGCCTCCTAAAGCTCCGGCTACAGAACTTGTCTGGAAGCCTTCAATGTCCTTAGAAGCTACGGAAGCAACAGAGCCTGTCAAGTCGCTTTTTTTCATGGTACCATAGCCTACGACAATTACCTCATCCAAAGTTTTGCTGTCAGGAGTTAGTTGTACTGTTATCTGTGTTTTTCCTTGCAGGCGGACTTCCTGCGTCAAGTATCCGATGTAGCTAACTACCAGTGTGGCGTTTTTCTTTACTTTGAGAGTGAAGTTACCATCTAGGTCAGCTGCAACACCGTTGTTCTCACCTTTTACTTGAATTGTAGCACCAATTAGAGGCTCTTTATTTTCGTCGAGCACAGTTCCTTTCACTGTTACACCTTGTGCGAAAGTGATAATGGAGACGAGGAGAGCTAAGAGGGTGATGTACCCTCTTTTGCTCAGTGTGTGATATGTTTTGTACATAATGCTTTTTACTTTTTTGTTAGATTATTAGTTATCTCCGTAGGTCTCATCGAACCAAATAGCAATAGGATAAAATACTTGGCTATTTGGAATCGTGCCATCTGTAGTATATGCTATTCTAGCAAATAATATCCCGTTAATATATTCTCCTTTTTCGTTTTTCCATTTTTCAGGATTAATTCTAATAGCTTTGCTTATTGGGTCTACGTAACCTAATAGTCTATCTGTTATGCTTTTATTATCAATATTACTATCTGTGTTATAATATGAAATAGGTTTAATAGATGAGTAAGATACAGTCTTATCAATATCTGCAAAGAAAGAATCCCAAACTTCTTTTAGGGGACTAGATGTAGGAGTAAGTCCTTTGGGATTGTCAGTAATCTCAATGTTAAAATAATTAATATCTTTTCGGAAATCCATTTTTAAAGTTGTGTGGTCTGTAGGTTTTTCTATTATTGGAGCTTCAGACCAACCACCTATTTTGGGATTGACTTTAAACACAAATGGAGAATATTTAACGAATACACCATTTTTTTCTACATTGCATCTAATGAATATTGGAGTTGTTACGGAGTATGCTAAATCCCCATCGCCTGCTGTTGCTTTAACGATTATCAACCCCATATTCATAGAGCCAGTTGTATAACCATTTTTAGATAATGTAATCTTTCCTGTTTGTGTATCAAGTACTGCATCCTTTCCTACTCCAATTGATTTATTGCCTCCAATAAGATCTTTTATTTGGTATTCCCATTTGATGTTAGGAGTAGTTGTATTTGTGAGGAAATTAACAGTAGGTATTAGCTCTGCATTATCCATCTCGTCTTTAGAACTATAGGCGAATTGGTTTGCATGTTGAACCGTGTTTAATCCGATATTATTTCCATAGTAGAGTGTGAATTTATTAGGATTGGCTTTGATTTCTAAGACAACAGTTGTTGTTGCTTCTCCTTTATCTTCAGTAGGACCTACAACTTTGACATTTATTTTATAATTACCAGGAGCTAAAGTGTTGTCTGCCGTTATAGAAATCGTACCACTGACAGGGTCAATTGTAATTTTATTATTATTAATGTGTTCCTGAATAATACCAGTGTTATTTGTAAAGCTAAATATAGCTTCATCACCTTTAAATTTAGGGTCTACAGGGATTTTATAGGCTTTTTCTTCATAGGTTTCTGGTACTACATATTTGAACGTTTCAGGGTCAATAGGTTCTATATAATCTACAATTGTTACAGTGTAAGCCTCTGCAAAATCTGCTGAACCGTATTCATTAGTCACAGTTACGTCAATCTTATAAACATTACCGATCTCAAGTGTACTATTTTCTGCTAAACTAATTTTACCAGTTGTTTCATCGATTGTGAAGCCGGCAACCTCTGGAGTAACAGATTTGATAGCATAGGTCATTCCTTTCGAACCTTGAATGGTCGGTATTTGTGATTCGTGTGCTGTATTTTGTTCTACTCGCACAGTATTGGGCTTATATAATAGATTTAACGGCTTGGAAATGACATTGAATGTTACTGCGTCTGGATAAAGGTGCTCTCCAGCTTTTGTTGTTAGTTTCAAGCTTAGAATGTACTTTTCTCCGGGGATAATCTCATCTTTATGGTCAGGATTGAAAGTGATGACCCCTGTATTCGAAATTGTGAAATACTTTATGTATTCTTTACTTTCGTCCTCAGCGAATTCATACTTAGTAATACTTACATGTTTTTCTGTGTCAGTAGTTACTTTAGCACTGGCTTCCCACCAATTTTCATCCTCCATTTTTACTAATACTTCTGCAGGTTCTACTGATACACCTTCGGGTACTGCGAGTAGCATATTTACTTGCACAGCATCTTTGAAATCAAAGAATTTGCCATTAGAATAGCAACCTACGCTAATATTGTATAATCCTGGTTTCATCTCATCAGTGTTCTGAACTGTAATTTCACCAGTTTCGGAATTTATCACAAAGTTGTCATTGTTGCTGAAAGATTCGTTATCAAGTGTAATCTTTGTGATTGTAAAATCATAAGGCGTACTGCCTTTATAAGCAGGTGCTTTTAATGTGTATGACATGCTGGGGCCTATATCTGTTATACCCAGATAGTGAAGAATAAACCCTGTTGTATCTGTTGTCTCTGTCTTATCACAAGAGACACAGAACACAGTTAATGCAGCTACCATGATAATTCGTAGCTTGTTGAACGTGCTTGATAATTTAGATTTCATATTTTAAAAATTATTGGATTGCAAGATATAAGATAATGGGTATTCTATACCATTAATAGTTACTTTGATTGATGCTCCGTTTGCACTGTATCCATTATCTGTGAATACTGCTTCAATAGTTTGTCCTTCTGTTTTCTTACAAGGATAAATAACCGTAATAAAACGAGCTGTTTTATTAGCTAATTTATTTATTTTAATTTGATAAGCTTTGCGCTTGTCAAATACATCATTTTTTACAACATAGGCTACTCTTCCTTCCATTTCATTGAAAGTGGCTGTTTCGTTAGTAAATGTCCGTACTACGATATTATTATCTGTGAATGTAGTATGAGCTCCCATTTCATTGGCATCATATTCTACTTCCGACTCATATCTGCAAAGATTGAAACTTAAATTTGCAGAACCAGCCGCGCTGCCGATACCCTCGTCTACCAATACAAAAAACTCCTTATTTACATAGAATACGGCACGGCGATGACGCATATTGGGATAACTTTGATTTTCAAAAACAAGTGTCTCAACGTTCCCTTTAGTTTCAGATTGTAGTAACTTACCGTCAGCTTTCTCACAATTCCGGTCATCAAGTGTCAATGTATTATGGTGCATTGTTTTACGATGCCAGTTACGGTAGCCTTGTATGGTCTTGTCGCTACTTTCATAAGCACATACACCCGAATCAGGGAAGAAGTTTCGCTCGTTGATATATAGTTCAAATGTACCATTATCTGGCTGGTTATGGCTATAAGAAGCAAAACTGGTAGATTCGTCATTAAATTTGTTATTGCTGAAAATCATTACTGTTGATTCGGGAACCCATCCATTACGCATGATATAAAATCCTGCATCTTCAAATAGTTTCATTTCGTTTCCTGGAGTATTACCTTGAGATGCACCACCGTTTCCTGATGTGGCCATGTACTTCAATTCGTCACTCTCTGGGAACATTTCTGAGTATTTTTTGAAATTTTTAGTAAGTATACTACGAGTCTTATTCCATGAATCATTAAACATAGGAACAATTTGGTCTAATTTCTCTTCGCTGTCACTGCTGCTACCTTTGGCAAAAAAATTAGGATAGGTAAAGTGCATTACCACCTCGACTGCTTTTCGGAGTGCATCTTTAAACTCTACTGATTGTCCATTAGCATTAGCTAACTTCATTGCTTCATAAAAATTATCAATTACTCCAATATGATAGTGCAGAGAAAATTCTTTGTGCCAACCGTCTGCAAGAAATTGCTGTATCTCAGTATTTAAGATTTCATTTCCTTTGTTCTTCCAGTTTTCTGCATTTTTAAATTCAGGCATTAATGTACCGGCTGTAGCAAGCGCATTGGCTTGTGTTATAAGGATGTTTCCACCAGACTTATAAGGATACGCCTGCAAAAAATCAGCTTGTTCTGCAAAGGATACCAGAAATGTGGTGAGCCATTCAGGAGTAAAATTGGAAGATGTTTTATAATAATCCAAAAGCTGTACTTGATCAAGAACGCGTGTCGCTACTTGTAGCTGCCACCAAGGACCTTCGTCTATAGGTCCTGCTTCTGGCTTCGGGTTTTGGACAATCCAATCGCCATATACTTCAATCCAGGAATTGATATATTTCTCATCATGGGTTCCACGATATACTTTAGCTTGCGGTATGAACCATTGATGACGGTGTAACTGTTTCTGATATTCTGCACTTGTTCCTTTAGGATTATTGGCCCAATTGATAGCTCCTGCTTTTCCTACAGAATATGGTTTTCCTATAGCAGGATCTTCAAGTTGTCCGTTAACATAAAAACGATATTCTAATGCATAATTTGCTTTGGATAAATCAGCATCGCTGTAAGTTACATCGACCAATGAGAGATTAGGATTTATAACATTAGTTCGTGTTCGGTAATATTCCAACAATGCGCTGGCCGCAAGATAATCCTCACCTGCTTCATGATATTGCTTTACTTTTTCCAAGCCGGGATAGTCGAGGTTGAGTTGGTCAAAAACAGCAGTGTTCAATACTGCGTTTTCTTTGTTCTCAGGAGTCAGTTCTGGACTGATGTTTCCGCCTGTGGCGAATTCTTCTTCGTCGTCAACACATCCGGAGAGTGCAAACATTGCGAACAAACAGATAAAAAGAGTGTTCTTCATACTTAAGTTGTTTTTTATTAGTAAAAGTTTCAATTTTCCTTGCCGCAAATATATTACATTGATTTCTAAGAGCTAATCTGTCTTGTTTATGCTTTCTTTGAAATCTGAATTTTATTATTAAATTTGTTGAATGAAATATCGTATTTGTTTAAAAAGCCTGCATGAGGTATTCTGAGAGGGGTGTTCGGATGAATAGGAACTATCCTTTCTTATGTGCATTCTATCAGTATCTTATCAGAAAAAATGTTAGCCTGTACCTCCTTCACCCTTCACAACTCTTTATTCATGCGGGATAGCGGGTGAAGCCCGGTTGTAGAGCTTCATTGGCAATGCTACACAATTGCATATAAAACTCCACACCTTACCACCCGAAAGTGCAGGCATTTGCTTGGCAAACCTCAGGGATTTTATCTGTTATAGCGCGGCATTTCACTCGCAAAGACGCGGTGTTTCGGACGCTAACATGCGGTGTTTTGAAAAGCAAAATTGCCTTGCGGGATAAGGCCTATCCTTTTACTTTTTTAATGTACTCCGTCGGCAAACAGCCTATATACTTCTTAAAGCAAGTTGCAAAATAAGAAGATGAATTAAATCCCACCATGCTGCTGACTTCGGTTACCGTATAACGTCCGCTTTTCAGCAGTTCGGTAGCCCTTTTGAACCGTACTTTACGGATAAAGTCGATGGCTGACTCTCCGGTGATTGCTTTCAGTTTCAAATGCAGGTTGGAGCGGCTCATATTCATCTTTTGCGCAAATTCATCGGTAGAGAACTCAAAATTATCAATGTTTTCTTCTACGATGCTTACGGCGCGTTTCAGCAGCTCTTCGTCCATGGCATTGAAAGTAATCTTCTCCGGTTCCACTTCCAAGGATTTGGCGTACTTCTCGAGCATGTGGCGGCGGGTACGCATCATGTTCTGTATCTTGGAAGTGAGGACGGCGATGGAGAAAGGCTTGGAGATATAATCATCCGCACCTACTTGCAGGCCTTCCAACTGGTCTTTTATGTCGGTTTTGGCAGACAGGATGATAACCGGAATGTGGCAGGTACGAATATTCTGTTTGATATTCTTACACAGCTTGATGCCGTCCATTACAGGCATCATGACATCGGTGATAATAATGTCCGCCTCATGGTTCTTCAGTTTTTCCAATGCTTCTTCACCGTTTCCGGCCTCCAGTATGTTGAACAATGCAGCCAAACCGCTGCTGAGATAATGGCGAATCTCCTGATTGTCTTCCACAATAAGGATGGTTCCGCGTTTCTTGTCGCCCGTTTCTATGGCTTCATTCTCCATTTTCTCCGTATCGATGAAATACATTTCTTTGGAGTTGGTGGAGTACACCTGCTCTTCTTCCTTGGAAGTGTTGGAGCCTGCCAGCTCGGTGGCCTTATAAACAGCCAGGTCTTGCGGCAGATAGACGGAGAATGTACTTCCCTTGCCCTCTTCGCTCTCCAGTTCGATGCGTCCGTGGTGCAAATCGACCAGACGCTGTACCAGTGACAGTCCGATGCCGCTTCCTATATGCTGGCTTTCTATCTGATAGAAGCGTTCGAACACTTTACCCTGCTTATTGATAGGAATGCCGGCACCGGTGTCGCTCACTTGCAGTATCAGCCAGTTGTTTTCCTCTTTCAGGGTAACGGTGATACTCTTTCCGTTGTCCGTATATTTGAAAGCATTGGACAAAAGATTGTTGACAATCAGTTCCAGATAGTTAGGGTCGAAAAGTTCCTCTTTTTCTTCCAAATCGGAGTGGAAAGCGTAGTGTATCTCTTTGTGGCGTGCCAGCTTGTCATAATACAGGAAGTTCTCGCGTATCAGGCGATAGGCATTGCCTTTCTTTATTTTCAGCTCGAAAACTCCGAGTTCCGCCCGGCGGTAGTCCATAAGCTGGTTGACAAGATGCAGCAGGCGGTTGGCATTCCGCTGGATGTATTCCAGTTGGTTGCGGGTCCAGCGGTCGTTGATTTTACTGATGACCTCTTGAAGCGGTGCCAGGATTAAGGTAAGCGGTGTACGGAGTTCATGCGAAATGTTGATGAAGAAGCGCATCTTCATCTGGTTGATTTCTTCGCGGTGTTCCTTGTCGCGGCGTTCGATTTCAAGCTCTGCTTCCATTTTCTTGCGCATCCAGAAGAAGCGGAATACGAATGTGACAAAGCCGGCAAAAGTGGCAAGGAACAGTATGACAGCCCACCAGGTCTTGTACCACACGGGCAGAATAACGATTTCCAGTACGGTAGGCGTGGTGTTCCATTTGCCGTCGTTATTGGCGGCTTTCACCATGAAGTGATAAGTACCTTGCGGCAGGTTGGAGTAGGACACCGGATGCCTGTCCGTGAGGTAGTACCACTCTTTATCGTAACCGTCTAATTTGTAGGCGAATGTATTATGCTGTCCGGAGATGTAGTTCGATACGACAAACTCCAGGGAGAATGCTGTCTGCCAGGATTTCAGCGTGATGCTTTCCGTGTCGCTGATATTCTTGCTCAGAATGCCGGTTTCATCGTCGGGACGGACGGTCTTGTTGAAAAGCTGTAGCTTGGTGATTACTACCGGCGGGGTATAGGGATTGTCCTGCAACAGTTCCGGACGGAATGTGGTAAGGCCGTTTATGCCTCCGAAGTACATCTCGCCATCGGAAGTGCGGTAGCAGGAAGAGGTGTTGAACTGATTGCTCTGCAATCCGTCCGCTTCGGTGAAGTTGCGGAATTTCTCCGTTTCCGGATTGAAGCATGAGATACCCCGGTTGGTACTCATCCACAGGCGGCCGTAAGAGTCTTCGAGAATGCCGTAAACCACGTTGTTGGGCAGTCCGTCGGCTTTGGTATACCGTTTAATCTGTTTGGCTTTCTCGTCGAAACAATAGAATCCTTCGCGTGTACCTATCCAGACCAAACCGTTGTTTGCCTCGTAGATGTAATTGGTGAATGCTTTCGTAGCGGTGGATTCGGGTAAAATGTCCGCTTTCTGTATGGAGGTTCCATGCTGGTTGAATACGGACACTCCTTCCTCACCGCCTATCCAAAGACGCTTTTTGGAATCCCGGAACAGGGTAGTAATCTTCTGGACGTTGATTGGCGTTCCGTCATTTTCCTGAGTGATGGTGGTAAAACTCCGTTTTTCCGGGTTGAAGTGTACCAGAGCGCTTAATGTTCCTAAAAGGAAATTGTTCTCTCCGTCGGGAAGGATGGCATATACGTTCTCATTGATTAACGGGCTGTTGAGCTGGTTGAAGTTTTCCATGCGTCCGCTGTTGCGATGCAGGATGCTCAGGCCGCCGGCATGTGCGCCGATGTATACCAGTCCTCTCGGTTCGTCCACGTATACGGATTTGATGTTGTTGGAGCCTAAGCCGTCTTCGCGCTGGCTTTCCTGCAATGCGTAGTGGATGAACTTCTGAGCGCCGGGGACGTAGAGGTTCAAGCCGCCGTCGTTGGTTCCTATCCAAAGGTTCTTCTGCTTGTCCTCAACGATACAGCTTGCAACATTGTCGCTCAGCGAGTTCTTGAACGGGATGTGCTCTATGTTCTTGAAGCGGTTGCGGATGGGGTGGTAATAATTCAGTCCGCCGAAATACGTTCCCAGCCACATGCCGCCTTGCGAGTCCATGAAGATACTGCGTACGGAGCGTTGCGACAGGCTGCCGCTTTCTACGGGATTGCTGCTGTAGGACATGAACGAGTCGTTTCCTTCATGGTAGATGTTGAGGTCGTTGAAAGTTCCTATCCACAAGCGGTTTTGTGAATCCAGTGCCAGTGAGCGGATATAGTTGGAGCTGATGGATTGCGGGTCGGAAGGGGAATGCCTGTATGTTTTGACTTCCCGGGTCTTGGGGTTGACAAGGAGAAGGCCGGAACCTTCCGTGGCTACCCATATACGGGTAGGAGATTGCTGCAGGATGCTTTGGATTTGCTTGCTGCCTGGAATGTAAGCGAGTTTTTCGAGTGTATTCTTCGGAATGGAATAGCAGTACAGACCGTCCGACGGTGTGCCTATATAGATTTGGTCGTCATGCCTGTACAGGGCGGATGCAACCATTTTGTGCATTGCCGTGCCGAATATGTCGTCTACAAAACGGGATGCGGGGATGTCGAACATAGTCAGTCCTTCGAGCGTGCTGATAAGCAGCCGCTCCGGCGAAAGTTCCACAATGCCGTTGACTTGCAGGTGCTTGCCGTTCTTTTCGAGGAAGAAGTTCTGGAACTTGTCTTTTTCCTCGTCATAATACGACAGGCCGTCGCGGGTGCCGATCCATACACGCCCCTTGCTGTCGGTCATAACAATGCGGGAGATGTCGTTGGCGATGCTGTTGGGGTCGTTTTCATCGTGCTGATATACGGTAAATGTGTATCCGTCGTACTTGTTGACGCCGTCGTAGGTGGCGAACCACATATTGCCGAGCTTGTCCTGCGCTATGGAGAAGACCGTGCTTTGTGACAGACCGTCGTTAATGGATATATAAGAAAAGTTTATCTGTCCCCAAGCTTCCGGATAAGCGTTAGAGACTCCCGTTATACATAAAATAAACAGGATGGTTGTTATCTTTTTCAGGATACTCATTATTGAACCGTAAAATTTATGATGGACCAAAGATACTAATATCTTTCAGAATTTCTATATCTTGTGGAGTATTTGCACAAATATAGGGTTTTCCGAAACAAATAGGGGATAGGTGTGAGGCGCAGCTTTCGTACTTTTGCCGCATCGTTTTTAAGTTTAATATCAAATAAGGATGAAGAAAAACATTTTTGCTATCTGCATGGTGACGGCAGCGGGGTGCATGGCAACGCTGACCGCACAAACCAAAGGCGCTGAAACGTTGGTTCCCCTGACCGAACGGGTGAATGTTCAGGCAGACTCTGCACGTATCGACCAGATTATAGACGGTCGCTGGGTGGCTGTCGGTGCAAAGAAGAAACACGCGATTCAGCGGGATTTCACATGTCTGTTCAACGGCAAGCCTTCTTACCGTTTCGAACTGCGTCGGGAGGACAACACATTGGAGGGATACGGCAAGGGAGAAACCAAAGGCCGTGCCGAGCTTTCTTATTGTTATGCCACTTCGGCGGACTGCCGGCGGATGCTTACCGGAAAGCGCAAATTACGAAAACCGTATATCATCACGGAAAAGGCATCTGTCCGCAAGGGGCTTCGCGCGATTATGAGTTTTCCGTATATATCCCGTCTGATTTGGACAGCAATGTGTCCACCATTTTTGCCCAATGGCACGGCATGCCCGACCGCACGCTTGTGCAGACTCCTGAGGGTGAAGTGAAGAAGCTGACCGTTGACGAGTTCATAGAGCTGGATAAGACTACTATCTTCAAGAAGAATACCGGGTATGAAAAGGTGGCGAAGTTGGATAAGCTGGGAAATCCGATGAAAGATAAAAAGGGAAACCCTGTTTATAAGGCAGGGAAGAAGAACGGCTGGCTGGTAGAGCAGGGCGGTTATCCGCCGCTGGCTTTCGGATTTTCCGGCGGTTGGTTCTACATCAAGGCCAATTCGGACCGCCGCTGGCTGACCGACAAAGACGACCGTTGCAATGCCAATCCGGAAAAGACTCCGATAATGAAGCCCGTTACTTCCGAATACAAGGCTTCTACGATAGCCTATAAAATGCCTTTTGCCGACTTCCCCAAAGATTGCTGGGTGACTTTCCGCATTCATATCGACTGGACCACCTACGGCAAGGAAGCCGAAACCATTGTGAAACCGGGTAAGCTGGATGTGCAGATGGAGTATGCCGACAAAAAGAAAACCGTTAAAGAGCATATCGTGAATAACGAAGAAATCCTGATAGGACGCTTCATTCTCCGGAAGATATCGGGTATCATCAGATCGGAAGACGCAACGACGACGACGGCTACTACTTCAAGTTCGGCATCTATCGCGTAGGCAACAGCACAGTGCCGGTATGCTATAGGTTAGCGGTTAGGGATTAGTGATAACACTAATCGCTAACCGCTCTTTCTCTGGTAGACGAGGCAGGTGGTGAGGAAGTAAATTCCGGTTTGTATCCATAGGGCCTGATACTCGAAGGCTACTTCGTTGAGGGTGGCTCCCATGCTGTTGATACGTACATAGCCGTTGATTCCGAAAGTGGAAGGGAAGATATAGGAAAAATACCTCCAGAATTCGGGCATTGCGGCGCCTGGCCAGGAGATGCCGGAGAGGAATAACAGCGGTACGGAAGTGAACACAAACAATAACATACAGGTTTCCCGGTTGCGTATGGCAATGGATGCTGTCATTGCAAAGAAGATGCAGGCTGTCAGGTAGGGCAGGGCAAACAGAGCCAGCACACTGGGAATTGCTATCTGGTTGAGGCTGAAAAGGCGCGGTACTACACATAGTATGTACACGGCTACCAGCGAGTAGACCATAAAATAACTCAATCCTTTTCCCATGACGATACGGAATGTTCCGTTGTAATGAGGGTCGTCAGGAATCAATTCTTTGAACCGGTTTTGCTCGCGGGCTGTTCCGGCAGCCAGACCGATACCCAACAGCAATGTCTGCTGTATAATCAGTATGAGTACGGCAGGTATCAGGAAGGCGGCAAACCCGTTGGTGGGGTTGAAGATGGCTATGTCCTCATACTCGATGGGGTAGGCTGTTATTTCATCCTGGCGGGTGGTAGTATTGCCGGCACGTTCCATTTTAATATCCGCATTCATGGCGAGCGACACGTTGGTGTTGGCAGTGAGCAATGCCTTGTAATAGAGCAGTCCGCTCATGTCGCAGAAGATGCTGACTTGCGTCTGCTTGCCCCGGACTATGTCATCGCTGAAGCCGGAGGGTATGTAGATGATGCCGTATGCCTTGCGCTCTTTCAGCATGAGTCTGGCTTCTTCCATATCAGCGCAATGCGCCACGATGCTTGTTTCGGGACTGGCATCCACTTTCCTCAGATATTCCCGGCTCAGGGAACTGCGCGAGTTGTCCACCACCACGGCGGGCACTTCACGGACTGTTTCGTTGGTATAGATGAACGAGTATATCAAAGGATATGTCAACGGAACGAGTACAAAGAATATCAGCACACCCTGGTCGCGAAAGAGGTTGCGTAATTCCTGCTTCCATATATAGAACAGGTCGTATATGCCTTGTACTACTTTCTGTTTGAAGGTAATCTGTTTCATCAGGGTAGGTATTTATAGTGTATCAATGCTTCTTTCAGCCTGCGGGCCACAAGGAAAGGAAGCATCATGAAAACAAGCAGTGCCACATAGTTCATCCACGAGTAAATCATGGGATAGCCGTTCAGGGCCTGGTCTGCGTAGATAAGGAAGTAATGGCGCAGGGGAAACAGGTTTGCCAGGCCTTGCAGTACGGGATGCATCGCCATGGCGGGAAATGACAGTCCGCACATGGAGAACGACAGTACGCCCCATAGGGAAGCAAAGCTGAGTCCCAGACGCAGGGTGGGCAGAGTACCTATCATCAGTATGCCCATGCCTTGCGATGCCAGCACCAGGCAGAGCGTGGCGAGCAGCATCGGCAGTATCCCGCTGTTGCAGGGGAAATGCAGGAAACCGTACAGGTATGTGTTGTATAAGATTCCCATAAGGAAGAATACGGCTGTATGTGGCAGCAGCTTTCCGGCAAGGGATATCCAGATGGAACCGTTGCCCGTGCGCAACCATTCGCGGGCGGTACGGTCCTTGATTTCCACCCCGATGGAGTAGACGGTTATCATAAAGATAAGCAGCATCAGTACGCCCGGAGCAAAAGTGTTGCACAGGTATACGGAGTAGTTCAGCCACGGATTGTTCAGCGGATGGGTGTCGATGACAATCGGTTGCAGGAATGCCATTGCC
>ENA-OOST01000027-OOST01000027.1-human-gut-metagenome-genome-assembly--contig:-NODE-27-length-22425-cov-2.503174_pt1 | contig 22425 bp, 14 predicted proteins | sample MGYA00241316_ERZ501227 | MGnify/ENA primary metagenome ERZ501227 (study PRJEB25962, sample SAMEA2042498) | human gut metagenome | biome: human gut; feature: human-associated habitat; material: faeces...
TTCTTTTATCTTTTTCAAGGTTATTTTCCTCCTATTTCTTATGTTTTTTTATTTTAGATTTTTTCATTTTGTATTTTTAGTATGTACAATCTTTTTCTTTTTTATGCACATTTACTCATTTTATAGCTTCAGACTATATATCTTTCAGGTTTACTCTATTTAATTTTCAATGTGCAGAGGTCAGATTTTTATCTTACAAAAAAATAAAGTAAGATTCTTGTACATTCTTCCTTAAGGATATCATAACATTTTTTTATTTTCAATACTTTTCTTTAATTTCTATCGTCTTTTTCCGACATTTATTTTTTCTTGCATATTTTCAACGGTGTCTATATACTTACACTTGATTTATTATCACTTAACAAATTTACATTAATATTACAGACTGGCAGATTTGAACGATTTTTCTATTAAAAACCATTATCCAGTAACCATTATTTTCTTTTTATTGTATGGATTTGTTGAATTTCCCTTATTTTTATTGTATAATAAATATGTAGTTTAAAACAAAGGAGATTGAAATTTATGAATAAAAAGATTTTAAGTATTTTTTGTATATTCACATTTTTGTTTTCACTATGTAGTTCTAGTTTTGCTGCTACTGTAAGTGCTAGTAAAACAACTATGAGCGTAGTTGATAAAAGCATTTGTGAAATTAATTTAAAAGATAAGGGGAAATTTACTAAAGAACTTACTGAATTTGATGCTAACAAAAAAGAAGCAACCATCACTTTAACTTTAAAGAATATTATGGAACTGCCCTACATCCGCAACGGCTATAAAGGTACGCCGCCCACGCTGCAGGATTTTTACCGTTTGCTCCAGATGCAGCCGGAACCCGAAGCGCAGGGGCTGGCGCTTTCGTCCGAGTTGTTCATTACCGGCACACTGAACACCTTTGCCCGGCACACCAATGTGGACACGCAGGCGCGGATCATTGCCTACGACATCCGCGAATTGGGTGAGCAGCTTATGCCGCTGGGTATGCTGGTGACGCTGGATGCGATTTACAACCGCGTTATCCAGAACTGGAAGAAAGGCCGTAGAACGTGGATTTTCTGCGATGAGTTTTATATTTTGTTCCGCTATGAGTACAGCGCCAACTTTTTCTACAAGCTGTGGAAGCGCATCCGCAAGTACAACGGTCTTGTGACCGGGCTGACGCAGAATGTGGACGAACTGCTGCGCTCCGACACCGCCCGCCTGATGCTGGCCAACTCGGAATTTTTAGTCATGCTGAACCAGAGCGCCACCGACCGCGCGGAACTGGCGAAACTGTTGAACATCTCGGATAACCAGTTGGGCTACGTCACCAACGTCCCCGCGGGCTGCGGGTTGATTCGGTGCGCGGGCAATATTGTTCCATTCACCAATTCCTTCCCGAAGGATACAAAGCTCTATAAACTGATGTCGACCAACCCGTCTGAGAAAAGGGAGTAAAGCCATGCAATACAAAAATAGAGGACCGCCGAAGCGGTCCGAAGGGGTGCTACAAACTTGAATTCGACGCTATGATATTTCCTTTTCGTCATCTCTCGGTGGTCGAACATAGCGTAGCATTTCTTTTACACAAGCACCGAATTGCAGGAAATTGGATTTTGCTTCTTTTAGTGTTATTCCATGATTGGAGTCGCTTGGCTCGTTATCAGAAGTGATGAACGGGTCATTCTCCCAAAAGCAAACGGGACAAATATACCCACAATCTTCATCTGCCGGGACATTGTAGGTAAGAAATCCACAACAAGGACATGGATATTTTTTCATTACGGAGTTTGTTCGCCCCTTTCATTTTGCAAATTTATAGACCTATTTTAATGCTGCCAAATATTGTTTTCCAAATCGCGCAGCCGCCCCTTATAGTCATCTATCAGAGCCTGAACATTTTCCCCCTGCGGGAAGGTCACCAGATAGCCGTCCCCGGCCTCATGAAAACCAATGATTCCCGCAAGCCCTGCCATCTCGGCCACTTTCAGCAGGGTGTGGTAGTCATACTCGGCGGCACTGATATATAAATTCATGGGAGAAACCTCGCGTTTCAGAGAGATGATTCTATTATAGCAACATCTTTTCATAATTGCAAAGAAAATGCTGTATCGTCCAGAATCGGAAGAGACAGCATTGTTTTTTTATATGTAATGGCCCTTTAGCCCAATTTGTTGTCTGGCCTTAACCGAGCGATTGCTCTGGCATGGTCTAAGGCGCAGTGGTGTGCGGGATGCTTTCCGCGTTTGTTTTGATTACGAGACTTATTATAGCGGCGACTTGTGTGTAGAATTTAAAAGCTGTTTGAACGATTTTGAAATTCAATTTGAATAATTTATGACGTGGGGTGATGCCATGAAAGATATTAAAGAAAAGCCAACCGCGCATATGCCGAGAAGCAATGCAACCGGGGAAATCCCGAAAGCTGCGCTGAAAAAGGCGTGGACGGAGGCCAAGGAGAAAAGCCGAACCATGCTGCGGGAAAGCACTTCTACACAGGGAGACGGTGATTATACAGCTGCGCAAGATACCAGCTCGGTGGTAACCGATACATCCTATTCGGTCATCAAGCAAAACACAGATTTCACCGTGCAGCAGGGGCGCAAGATTGCGCGCAAACAGGCAGAAAAATACCGGGAACGACACGCCGCTGAACAGGTCGAGACCGCCCGCGCCCATGCCGCCAATGAGCGCGGTGTCAGCCCGAAACAGGCTGGGCACGACACGCTGACCGATGCAGAGCAGCGCTCGCGCCGTGGGGCGGATTTGCCCCGCCAGCGAGCAAAAGAAAAAGCCGTCACCGCCAAGACCGTGCCGCGCGATTTTCGCGGTGTGACCCAAAGTCAGCGCCAACTGCGAACCGCCGCAAATGAAACTGTGTGGAGCATAACAACCCAAGCACAAATGCAGACTCGTACCCGTCAAGTGCAGCTTGCTATCCAGAAAGCCGCCAGCAGCACCTGCAAGACGGCTGTGGCGGTGCGCTCGGCAATACGGCATTTTCTTGTCGGCCTGCACAGTCTTGTCGCGGCCATTGCTGCAGGGATTAGCGTGGCACTCAGTATTATTATTGTCATCAGCCTTGTGGCCTTTGTGTCCGGCTCGGCCTATGGCATCTTTTTTGCCGCCAATGCCCCCAACGCCGACACAATTACCGTGCAACAGGCAGTAGAAACACTGACAGCAGAATACCGCGACAGGCTGGAAGAAATCTCCGACACCGTACAGCATGACCGCCAAGACATTACAGCCAACGATGACGTGTACTACATTCGTTGGCAAGATGTCCTGGCGGTCTTTTCTTCGTATGTTTCAGGAAATGAACAAGGCGCACCCGTTGCGGCACTGACAGAGGAGCAGGTAGATAAACTGCGGGAAACTATGTGGGCGATGAATGCGGTGGATTGTTCCACCCACCCGGAGACTACCACAATAGAAACTACCGATGAGGACGGCAACCCGACTACCACAGAAATCACCGAAACTGTCCTTGTAATCGAACTGACCCACAAAACACCCGACGAGATGGCGGCAGATTATCATTTCACCACCCGCCAGAACACCTATCTGCAACTCCTGCAAGACCCACAGTATGAGGAACTGTGGGCAGGATTGCTCGGCGGTTTTGCACAGGGCGGTGGAGAACTTATGAACCCGGACAGCACCCGCATCCCGACAGGCACCCTGCAATGGCCGCTGCCTGTCGCGGGTACGATTACTTCTCAATTTGGTCACCGCGTGGACCCCATCACCGGCGAGGTAAGCTCCCACACCGGCACCGACATTGCCTGCGCCGAGGGCACGCCAATCCTCGCCGCCGCAGATGGCGTGGTCACTGTTGCCAACGGTCTTGACAGTTGGGGCGGCAGCTACGGCTATTACATCCAAATCGATCACGGCGGAGGGCTGGAAACTTTGTATGCACACTGTTCGTCCATCTGTGTAACTACCGGTCAGCAGGTGCAGGCCGGGCAGGTCATTGGCTATGTCGGGCATACAGGAAGGGCAACAGGCTCACATTTGCATTTCGAGATACACATAAATAAAATTAGGAAGGACGCAATGAGTTATTTCGGGATGCAATATTGAGAACAGATTTACAAATTGCAGCCGGTCACGGTCTGCTCAGCGCACAATCAGGACATAGGGATCAAACAGCTGCTCATGCAGTTCGTCCATGGCCTGTTCGGGGTCGGAAATATTGGTCAACCAGAGCGAATAGTCATACTGACAGAAGCCGGACAGATCCATCTTGAAGTTTGTTTCCCAGTTGTTGTTCATAACCCAAGAATACAACGGGCGGGCATTGTTTTCTGCTGCGCCGTCGCACAGGCGGATGGGGTGATGCTGCATCTCGCCGGTATAGAACATGGGAACATCTCTGGCTGCAATCAACACGCTGCCTTCGGGGGAAAGGCGTGCCGCGCCGTCATCCGACATATAGAATTCCATGCAGGTGCCGGGCAGCTGGTCAATGCCGGGGCGGAAAGCCTCACGCGCACCCTTGCGAAGCACGGTTTCGTTGCCGAGACGGTTCAGATCAAGCGACAGGAAAACACTCTCCACTTCGTCCGAAATTGTCTTGCCAAGTTCCAGGGTAAAGTCAATACGGGGAATGGCTTCATACAGCTTCAGCAGAACATCAGCTTTTACTGTACCGGCAAGCCTGTAATGCAGACGCAACTGGGTGAACACAGGACCATGTTCCATGCAGGTGATTTCCATCAGTTTTCCGATGTGCGTTTCTGCGTGTTTGCCGCGAATATTGCGACCCAGTGCACGGCGCTCTTCGTAAGAAGAGAATGGTACCTCCTGGTGCAGCGGCGTGCGCTGGTACACCGGCGTGAAGAATGGAATGGCAGTACCGGCCATTTCGGTTCCGGTGCGCTTATCCACAAACGAAGTGATGCCATCGCCCGGCTTATAGCAGATGCGGAAGAATTTGTTTTCCACTTCATACGGCAGGCGGTACGTCACCGGGTCGTAGTCATTCACAATATCCCGTACTTCTTCAGCGCCCATATAGCAGGGACGTGTATTCAGCGTTTCCGGAGCTTTGTGACGGGCAGCGTAGGTGTATTCTTTTTCTTCGCCGTAAGACAGCGTATCAATAAAGCTGATTTTGCGTCCGCGCGGGTGAGGGGATACCTGGCAGGTGTACAGGTTTCCTGCCAAATCACGCACCTCAACATCTTCAAGTGCAAGGGTTTCAATATAAAACTCGATCAGCTGGGGTTGGCTCGTGTGGCTGACGCCTACCGCACGCACAGTACCGGTGGTGTTGTAGTAGCGCAGCATATCGCCTTTCTTCTCGGCAATGGAGCAAAGCATAAGGGAGGCGGCTTCATGCGCCTTGGATGCGTAGCTGTTCTTACGCATATCCAGGTTCAGAACCATCGTGTCATATGGGTTGGTAATAGTAGAAGAATGTCCCCATGTATGCTCTGCATACAGCATCAAGTTGTCCTGCACGGCTTCTGCCAGCGCCGGATAGTGTGTTTCTGCATCCGGGTCCAGACGGTTTGCAAGCTGCCAACGGTGGTCGGTATCCTTGTAGTGCTTGACCGCATAGGGGGTACTGCCGACACCATTGGCCCACCAGTCCGTCCAGTCACCGCGGTAAACAGGTGCATCCGTAAGTTTCGGTGCGATGGCAGCGTACAACTCCTGCAGAGAAACCATCTCAACGCGTACTTCCTGACCGTACTTTTCGTTGTAAGCACGGATGGTTTCCATAATCTCGGCAGACGGCGGCGCATTATCGCTGAAAACACCGGACACTGCGGTTACAATGAAATCGTATGGATAACCCTCGGTTTCACATTCGGTCAGATACTTGTCAAGATTTGTATGCAGCTGATCCGAGAAGAAAGTGCCGGCGTCGGCATCTTCACCCAGACGGTTGCGCATCATCCAGTTGACAGCGTGGTTGGGCTGAAGCCCCAGCACATTGCCCAGATTATAATGTTCGCCGTTCCAGACCAGCAGCCGCTGTCCGGAAGCGTTTTCCCAGAAGAAAGCATTCTGGTTCTGGTACAGCGGATACATACCGTGGTGGCAGTGAACATTCGTGAAGAAGAACTCCACACCGTTTTCAATCATGGCGTCACGGTAGCCCATGGAGAATCCATTGACATCGGCTGCCATGGCTGTGTGAATTTTTGTGCCAAACGGTTGCAGCTTGTCCTGCCATTTGGCCAGACGCTTGCCGAATACATCCGCATTGACAAGATCGTTGAAGTTCAGATAACGGCTGCCCCATTGTGTACACAACGGTGTATGTGCCGGTACGCCTTTTCCCGGAAATGGAAGAACAAAACTTTACGGATGCATCCTTTTACGAAATGCTGGACAGTCGCGGGCTGACCGTCATGCGAACCTCTCAGCGACTGGATGTGCGTATGCCCCCGGCAGAGGTCGCGGCAGAGCTTAAACTGTCGCCTTTTGAACCGACAGTCTATATTGTCTCGACCGGCTATAGCCAGAACGGTATTGCGGTGGAATACAGCGAAAGCTATTATCCGGCAAGCCGGAGCAGTTTTAATATTGAAATCAACCGGGGGAGATAAAATGCAGGAAGTGTATCTGTGTCTGGATGTGGGCGGTACGGAAATCAAGGCTGCGCCTCTGGATAAAAGAGGAAATTTTCTGGCACCTGTCCGCCATTTCCCGGCAATGGCCGGCGCGGACAGGCAAACGTTGCTTGAAAACTTTGGTTGGATTTTTAGCAGTATCTGCCCGGAAAATGCTGTTCCCATTGAAATTGATCTTGCGTTTCCGGGACCGTTTGACTATAAAAACGGCATCTGCCTTTTACAAGGACTGGACAAATACGATGCACTGTACGGCTGCAATCTGCGCCGAGCATTCTCCGAAATCAGCGGCTTGCCGGAGCAAAGGATTCAATTTATCAATGATGCAGCGGCCTTTGCGTTGGGGGAAATGACCTTTGGTCAGGCGACGCAAGCCGGGCGAGCTCTGTTTGTAGCAGTGGGAACCGGCTGCGGTAGTGCATTTGGGGTGAACGGATTTCTGGCTGAAGAAGGTACACCCGGTGTGCCGCCAAACGGATATTTTTATAATGCACCGTTTCGGGACAGCTGCGTAGGCGACTATATTTCCCGGCGGGGGCTGGAAAAGCTGTCCGGCGAGATGCTGGGTGTGCCGCTGGATGGTCGTGCGCTTGCTGAACGCATCGCCGCCGGGGACGAACGGGCCAAAGCCTGTTTCCGGTGCTTTGGTGAACAGCTGTGCGATGCATTGCAGCCGCAGATCGAAGCATTCTGTCCGGACACGCTCTGCATGGGGGGACAGATTATGGAAAGCGCGGCATTATTTCTGCACCCGTTGGAAAAACTTTGTACAAACAAGAAGATTACTTTATATATTACACAGGATACTTCTCTGCGGACTATGCAGGGGCTGACAAGAGCTGCCAGCCGGTAGGCATATATCAATCTGCTTATATATCTGGAAAAATTTCAGTCCATGGAGCACTTCAAACAGGAACTCGTCGAATATCTGGATTACTACAACAACCGCAGAATCAGAGCAAAACGAAAGGGCTTGCCGCCTGCAATTCACAGACAACAAGCCCTTTCGGCTACTTGAACAATTTTTACTTCAAAATATGGCCCTGACTTTTTGGGATCACCTCAAAACCGCGGATGTCCTGCTATTTATTTGGTGAAAAAACCATGTAGCTGATTGCTTTATAGAATAGACTCGTCAGGATTTGAAGCTTTTGGATCGGATGCCAGCACGCCGCGGTAAAGCACTTCGGAAGAAACGTAACTGACTTCGGGCGCCGCTTTCGGGTGTTCTATCACAAAAAGAATCTTGGCGGCCAAGCGAGAACCGATGGTTTTCGGCTTTACATCGACTGTTGTAATACGGTCGGCAACGTTCAAATATTCGCTGTTGTTGTCAAAGCCCGTCAGTACGATACGTCCTTCAGGGTCTATCCCTTTTTCTTCAAGATAACGCTGGATGAAATGAGCAATATAGTCGCTGGCACAGACGATACCGTCCGGCATGGTTGGCAAAAAGTCCAGAAAGTGACTGATTTCCTCATAATGGGTACGAAGACCCAATGACCCGGTAAGGTAAAGACTGGGGTTTGGAATGATCCCATGCTCATGCAGCGCATCCAGAAATCCCTCGTAGCGTTCTTTGTTTGTCTGGGCATATTCTACATCGCCTATGAAACTGAGCTTTCGGCATCCATGACGGAGCAGATTGCTTGTAATCTGCCGGATAAGGTCGCGACCCTCAATAATGAGCAGATCCCCATGTAACTGGTTATAGGGGACAGAAGGAACCGTGTCCAGAAAAACCTTTGGTATAGGTAAAGAGGATAACAGCCGCAGCAAGGGCGCAGAGTACGTGTTCAGTACAATGACACCATCTACTGTACCGTTTGTCAAAGGCTCCGGCAACACATAGCCCGCGTTGTAATTTGTGGGAAGATATGTGTACATGAGGTTGACATTATGCTCGGAAAGATCTTTGGCAATCTGATGGATAATCTGCATCCAGAAAAGAGAGGACTCCGGTCGGCACACGGCTACCGCTACGGTGCGTGTGTGGGGAGGCAGTTGAGCAGAGACGGTCGCAGTGGTATCCTGAGAGGGAGTGTGGAAATAGCCCATCTCGGTGGCTTTTTGATGGATTTGGGCACGCATAGAATCCGAAACGCCGGGACGGTTGCTTAGCGCTTTCCATACGGTGATTCTGGAAACAGAAAGAGCATCAGCAATATCCTGCATGGTTGGTTTGCTCATGAAAGAAAGCCTCCGTTTTTTGAGTTTATAGTAAGTATAGCACAATCATAAGAGAAAAGCAACACGAAAAGTTAACTTTTGCTAATGTTTGATGTTGAAAATGTTGGCTATCTTGCACAAAAAAAACAATGCGAAAACCGTTGATATGCACGAATACAATGAAACGGTGCGCGATTTGTGCAAAATGACGATTGACAGGTACAAAAGTAAATGTTAATATTTGGCTAACAAATGGCAACGAGTGCTGACTATGGAGTTAACGCTTAGTTAGCACGAAATGCTGGCGGCTGTTAACACTTGGCTCGCCAAAAGAAAGGGGCACATTCTATGAAAAAGGATAAGCCGGCAGTTTCAACTTCAACGAAGCCACGCCGCAAACGTTGGACGAGTGATGACACGGAGCTGACACTGCTGGGGCTTCCGGCAGCCATCTGGTATGCGGTCTTTTGCTACCTGCCTATGTTCGGTCTGATTATTGCGTTCAAGAATTTCAAGATCACTCCGGGAAGGGGTTTCCTTTACAGCTTATTTCACAGTGACTGGGCAGGATTTGATAACTTCAAATTCTTTCTTACCAGCAACACCTTTACCATGCTGCTGCGCAATACGCTGTTATATAACATCTTATTTATCGTATTGAACATTGTAATTCCGGTTACATTGGCTGTGCTGATTAACCAGATTTACAGCCGAATCGCTTCTAAAGCATACCAGACCATGATGTTCTTCCCGTACTTCCTTTCGTGGGTTGTTGTCAGCTACTTTGTCTACGCCTTCCTGAACCCCGACAAGGGCTTGATGAACACTATCATACAGTTTTTCGGCGGCGATAAAATCATGTGGTATTCTCAGCCAAAATGGTGGCCGCTGATTTTGACTTTCATGCAGGTCTGGAAATCCATGGGCTATAATATGGTTGTCTACCTTGCAAGTATTACCGGCATTGACAGTACGCTGTACGAGGCGGCAACGCTGGACGGCGCGACCAAGTGGCAGCAGACCAAATATATTACACTGCCGGCACTGAAACCCATCATCGTTATGATGTTCATTCTGAATGTCGGCCACATCTTCTATTCCGATTTCGGCTTGTTCTATCAGGTTACGCAGGGTGTTCCCAACTCACTGTACAACGTTGCCAGCACATTTGACACCTATGTCTACCAGGCTTTGCAGAGCAATGTGACAATCGGCAGAACTGCTGCCGCAGGTTTGTTCCAGGCTGCATGCTGCTGCGCGACCGTTCTGGTTGCCAACTTCATCGTTTCCAAGATTGATGAAGAAAGCGCGATTATTTGATGAAGGGAGAACACACAAATGACTCTGGCAGAAAAGCGTAAGATAAAGGCTGAAGAAAAAAAGCTGGAAAAAGAGGAAGCTCGTGCGGCGTTCCGCTTAAACCAGATTAAGCCGACAACGAATGCCTGCTTTAACATTCTGTTTGTACTGCTTTCCTTCGTCTGTCTGTTTCCGGTGTTCTACGTCTTTATGATTTCCGTTTCCTCCACGGATTCTATCACAAAGTACGGGTACAGGCTTTTCCCGGATACATATTCCACGGCGGCGTACACGTTCCTTTGGAATGAACGCGGAACGATTTTTAATTCACTCATAATTTCCGTGGTGGTCACGGTTATGGGTACGGTGCTGGGTGTGCTGCTGACCACAATGATTGGCTATGTGCTTTCCCGCCCGAACTACAAGCTCAAGGGCTTCTTCACTTGGATGGTGTTCATCCCGATGATCTTCAATGGCGGTATGGTTGCAAACTATGTGGTTGTTGCCAATATGCTGCACTTGAACAATACAATTTGGTGCTTGGTTCTGCCGCTGGCTATGAGCAGTTTCAATGTCATCATCTGTAAGACCTTCTTCCGAACAACGGTACCGGATTCCATCATTGAGTCGGCAAAGATTGACGGCGCATCCCAGATGAAAATTTTCTGGCGTATCGTGGTGCCCATCTCCAAGCCTGTTTTTGCCACAATTGCGCTGTTTTTGACCTTCGGCTACTGGAATGACTGGTTCCAGTCCGCCCTGTATATTTCGGATTCCAAGCTGGTATCCTTGCAGGCACTGCTGAACAACATGATGAAGAACCTGGAGTACATCGCCAATAACCCCAGCGCAGGTCTGAGTCTGCAGCAGTACCGTAACTCGATGCCGTCCGAATCCGTTCGTATGGCAATCGCAATCATTATCGTCATTCCCATTGCGTGCGCGTATCCGTTCTTCCAGAAGTACTTTATTTCCGGTCTGACGGTTGGTGCGGTTAAGGGCTAAGAGAAAGACTCTGAAAAAGAAAAACACTGTATAAGAACATCGATGCTAACAAATAAGCCCATTCAATTTTCCCACCACATTTGGTTCTGTTCCCCTATAAGGGGAATGAAGATACACAACTTTACACAAGCAAAGGAGAAAAACAGATGAAAAAGTTCAACAAAGTGCTTGCGCTGGGCATGGCCGGTTCCATGGCCCTCAGCATGGCAGCCTGCGGCGGCAGTTCCTCTTCTGCCTCCACCGACACCGATGGCAGCAGCACCTCTCCGGCTGCTCCTACGGCTGCTCCCTCCAAGGACGTCGTCACCCTGAAATGGGTGGCCGTTGGTTCTGGCATGCCTTCTAACTACGATGCATGGCTGGCACAGATTAACCCGTATCTGGAAGATAAGATCGGCGTCAACATTGACATGGAGGTTATCTCCTGGGGCGACTGGGACACCCGCCGCAATGTTATTGTGAACACCAGCGGTGAATACGACATCCTGTTCACCAACGTCAACACCTATAACAACGACGTCAATACCGGTGCTTTCCTGGATATCACCGATATGCTCAAGGAAGCGGCTCCTGAACTGTACGCTTCCGTTCCGGAAGATTATTGGAAAGCCTGCGAAGTGGGCGGACGTGTTTATGGTGTGCCTACCTACAAGGATTCTTCTCAGAGCGAGTACGTTGTCTGGGATAAGGCAAAGATCGAGGCTGCCGGCTATGACTATACCAAGGAGTTGGGCATCACCGACCTGGATGAACTGACTGCGCCCCTGAAGGCTATCAAGGACACTGACGGCGAGGCTTCCTTCCCTCTGAACAAAAACGGCGGCGGCTACCAGTCCTATATGTATGACCAGCTTGGCGCCGGTCTGTATCCCCTGGGTGTGCGCTATGATGACAGCGAGGGTAAGGTTGTTGCTACTGTTGAGCAGGATGACGTCAAGCAGATTCTGAAAACCTTCCATGAGTGGTACAACGAAGGTATCATCAACTCTGACGCTGCAACCCGTCCCGAAGATGCAAACTACAAGGCTTGCTCCATTGCACAGGGCTGGTCCGGTGCGGCAATCACTTCCTGGGGTCCGCAGCTCGGCGTTGAGTGCGTTGCCCAGAAGTGGGGTCCGACCATCGTTTCCAATGAAACTGTCCGCGGCTCTCTGAACTGCATCTCCGCTAACTGCGCCAACCCCGAAAAAGCACTGCAATTCCTGCAGCTGGTAAACACCGACACCTACGTCCGTGACCTGTTCTACTACGGCGTTCAGGGCGACAACTGGGATTACACCGATGACAGCAAAACCTTCGTCCATAAGAACAACGCGGATTGGTCTATGGCAGGTTACACCCAGGGCAGCTTCTTCGCTATCACCCCGACCGACGATTTCGATTTCAACCAGTTCGACGAAGTTAAAGAGCTGAACGAAAAGGCTGAGCCTTCTGTCCTGCTTGGTTTCACTCTCGACACCACCCCCATCGCTGATGAACTGGCAAACTGCATCCAGATTGCAGAGCGTTACAAGGGCGAGCTGCTGACCGGTACGGCTGATCCCGAAGTTATGGTTCCCCAGATGATGCAAGAACTGCGCGCTGCCGGCTTTGACAAGATCGTTGCTGAGGCACAGAGCCAGGTTGACGCTTTCATGGCTACCAATAAGTAATCTTTAAAAATCCAAATACTATCCCTGCAGGCAGGGAAACCTTCGGGAGCGGGACGCTGAGTTCCCGCTCCCGATTTATTTTAAGTACACAAGGAGAATCAAGTATGGCTAAAATCATCGGCAGCGCACTGCCCAATATTCCGTGGCAGGAACCGCCTGCAAACACCCGCACCCCTTTCTGGCGCTATGATGCAAACCCCATCATCGGTCGTGACGGCAACGCCCGTTCCAACAGCGTGTTCAACAGCGCCGTTGTACCTTTCAAGGATGGCTTTGCCGGCGTATTCCGCTGCGACAGCCTGTCCATCAGCATGGATATTTTTGCGGGCTTCAGCAAGGACGGTCTGCACTGGGATATTGAGGATACCCCGATTCATCTGGTAGGGGATGACCCGGAAGTCACAACCCGTGAATGCCGCTATGACCCCCGTGTATGCTATATGGACGGCAAATACTATGTGACCTGGTGCAACGGCTACCACGGACCCACCATCGGCATTGCATGGACGGATGACTTCAAGACATTCCACCAGTTGGAAAATGCCTTCCTGCCGTACAACCGTAACGGTGTCCTTTTCCCGCGCAAGATTCAGGGGCGCTACATGATGATGAGCCGCCCGAGCGATACCGGGCATACCCCCTTCGGCGATATTTTTGTCAGCCAGAGCGAAGATATGATTTACTGGGGACGCCACCGCTTTATGATGGGTGCTGTAAAAGGCGATGAATCTGCATGGCAGAGCATGAAAATTGGCCCCGGCCCCATCCCCATTGAAACCGATGAGGGCTGGCTGCTGATTTACCATGGTGTTATCAACACCTGCAACGGCTATGTATACCGCATTGGTGCTGCTCTGCTGGATATTGACGAGCCGTGGAAGGTAAAATACCGCGGCAAGGATTACCTGCTGGCTCCTCATGAGCTGTATGAGTGTGTAGGCGACGTGCCGAACGTGACCTTCCCCTGCGCCACCCTGACGGATGCCGCGACCGGTCGTATTGCGATGTACTACGGCTGTGCCGATACCGTGACCGGTCTGGCGTTCACCACGGTGGATCGTGTATTGGACTATATCAAGAAGAACTCTTTCTGATGTTAAAGGGGCAAAGAGATGCCACAGGATAACATTTTGCTGATACCACGATTTCGGTGTAGATACGTTCCACTAACGCAAACAAAAATGCAAAAAACAGCCAGCTTTGAATTGCTGGAAGCCTCGTTATGAGGGAAAGGAAAGACCTATGCGCACCATTGATTTTCTTGACAAGCGCGTCACAGGTATCTGCAATGAGCTGAAAAAGCTTTCTGTAAAACAGAAGTTTGAAACGAGCGACTGGCTCATAAAGCCGGGCAACTTCCTGCGCCCGGAAGATGCCGATGCAGACCCTGCACCGTTTGAACCCTTTGACAGCCGCACCATGCATTGGTACGGACCGGACAAGCATTACTGGTTCCGCGCGGATGTGGCTGTGCCGCAGGAAATGGACGGAAAACCGCTGTGGATGCACGTCTGCACCCAGATTGATGAGTGGGACGATGCCAAAAACCCGCAGTTCCTGCTGTTTGTGGACGGCAAGGTGACACAGGGCGTGGATATGAACCACCGCGACATCCTGCTGGACCGCTGCGCCAAGGGCGGTCAAAAGTACCGTCTGGAATTGCAGTCCTACACCGGAACCCTGCATACCGAATTCAACCTGATTGTAGACCTGCGGGAAATCGACCCCGAAATTGAGGGTCTTTACTACGATATGGTTGTGCCGCTGGAGGCTTTTCCCCGGTTGGAAGAGGACGGCAAAGCCCGCCGCGATCTGGAAAACGTGCTGAACGAGGCTGTCAATCTGATCGACCTGCGCACACCTTATAACGAGAGCTTCTATCAAAGCATTGCTGCTGCCCGCCGGTATCTGGCAAAAGCACTTTATACCGACCTTGCCGGTCATGAGGAAGTCATTGCAAGCTGCATTGGTCACACGCACATTGACGTGGCATGGTGGTGGACTGTTGCACAGACCCGGGAAAAAGTGTGCCGCAGTTTTGCAACTGTGCTGAAACTGATGGACGAATACCCCAACTACAAGTTTATGTCCAGCCAGCCGCAGCTGTATTACTTCCTGAAGCAGCGCTACCCCGAGCTGTATGAGCAGATCAAACAGCGCGTGGCGGAGGGACGCTGGGAACCCGAAGGCGGTATGTGGGTTGAGGCGGACTGCAACCTGACCAGCGGCGAAAGCCTGGTGCGTCAGTTCCTGTACGGCAAGCGTTTCTTCAAGGAAGAGTTCGGTGTGGACAACCGCATCCTCTGGCTGCCGGACGTATTCGGCTATTCGGGCGCACTGCCGCAGATTATGGCAAAGTGCGGCATTGATTATTTCATGACCACAAAACTGGCGTGGAACCAGTTCAACAAAATGCCTTACGACACCTTCAAGTGGCGCGGCATTGACGGCACCGAAATCCTGACCCACCTTGTCACAACGCTGGGGGTCGGTCAGAGCGAGAATGACTTCTTCACGACTTACAACGGCATCCTGCATCCCGATGCGCTGATCGGCGGCTGGCACCGCTACCAGCAGAAGGACATCAACAATGATATCCTGATTTCCTACGGTTACGGTGACGGCGGCGGCGGTCCCACCCGCGCCCTGCTGGAAACCTCCACCCGTATGGAAAAGGGCATCGAGGGACTGCCCAAAGTGCGTCAGGCATTTGCACGCACCTACTTTGATGAGCTGGCTGAGCGTGTGAAGGACAACCGCCGCCTGCCCACATGGGAAGGTGAACTCTACTTTGAGTATCACCGCGGCACATACACCTCCATGGCGCGCAACAAGCGTTCCAACCGTAAGATTGAGCTGCACATGATGGACTTGGAACTGCTCAGCCTGCTGGCACAAGCCAAGGTCGCATACCCAGAGGCAGAAATCGACAAGCTGTGGCATGGAATCCTCATCAATCAGTTCCATGATATTCTGCCCGGTTCCTCCATCCACGAAGTATACGAAGTCACCAAAAAAGAGTATGCCGAGATGGAAGCCGAAATCACGGCACTGCGCGAGGAGCGCCTGGATGCACTGACCCCCGCCGGGGAAGGCGTTACCGTGTACAACACTACCGGCTTTGTCCGCAGCGATGTGGTTGAACTGGGTGATTGCAAGGCAGAGGCTTTGCAGGACGAAGCCGGCAATATCTATCCCGTACAAAAAACAGCCGATGGTGCCGTGGCGTTCCTGAACAACCTGCCTGCCAAGGGCAGCAAAACGTTTGCGGTCGTACCGGCACAGGTTTCGGCTGCGCCTTTTGAAATTGCGACCGATGGACATAAGATTGACACCCCGTTCTATACTGTCACCTTTGATGAACACGGTCAGATGACCGGCATCTTTGACAAAGAGAACCGCCGCGAAGTGCTCAAGCCCGGTCAGGCAGGCAACCTCTTCCGCGTATATGAGGATAAGCCCATCTATTATGACAACTGGGATATCGATATTTTCTATACCGAAAAGTTCTGGGATGTCACCGACCTGCAGGACTTCACATGGACGGAGAACGGTCCCGTGCGCGCCACACTGCACATCGAACGCAATTACAGCAACTCCACCCTGGTGCAGGATATCCATTTCTATGCAAAGCAGCGCCGGATTGAGTTTGTTACAACCGTGGACTGGCACGAACACCAGAGCCTGCTGAAGGTTCACTTCCCGGTAAATGTCCATACTGACGAAGCTACGTTTGAAATCCAGTACGGCAACCTGACCCGCAAGACGCACGCCAACACCAGCTGGGATCGCGCACGCTTTGAAAGCTGCGGTCAGAAGTGGATGGACCTGAGCGAAGGACATTACGGCGTCAGTATGCTGAACGACTGCAAGTACGGTCATTCCGTCAAGGATTCTGTGATTGGGCTGACCCTGATCAAGTCCGGCATTGAGCCGAATCCTACCACGGATCAGGAAGTTCACCATTTCACATACGCCATTTATCCGCACGCCGAAAAATGGCAGGCAGCCGGCACGGTGCCGCAGGCGTTCTTCCTGAACCAGCCCGCGTTGGCTGTGCAGGGCGGAAAGCCGGGCGAAAGCTTCAGCCTTGCCGGACTGGATGCACCCAATGTGGTGCTGGAAACCATCAAACGCGCCGAGGATGGCGATGGTGCCATTGTGCGTATGTATGAGTGCGAGAACAGCCTGACAAATGTCACCCTGGACTGGAACCTTCCCTTCCATGCGGCAGAAAGCTGCAACTGTCTGGAACAGCCCGACGGCGAGCCGGTTGAAGTCAAAGACGGCAAGATTACCTTTACGGTAAGGCCGTATGAAATCAAGACAATTCGTATCCGTTAAATAACAAAGTCCGAACATTCTGCACGGGCGGTTGGCAATGCGCCCGCCGCCCGTGCCTTTTTTTGGAGGAAATGATGATGGAGTTTATTCCGAATCCACATAAGATCGAACACCCTGCAGGGGTTCATATGCTGGACAATCAGAGCCGAATCACCCTGTGGCAGACCGAACCCGCCGCGTTGCTTTATGCACAGATGCTGCAGGGCTGCCTGCGGGAGTACGCCGGGCTGGAAGTGCCGTTCACCCGCGGTAAGCCCCGGGCAGGTGACGCCGTACTTACGGTGGATACCGCCCTGCCGCAAAACCGTTACACGCTGAGCATTATGCCGGAATGCATCACGCTGAAAGCCGGCAGCGATGAAGCACTCTGCAACGGTGTGCAGACACTGTGCCAGTATATTGAACAGCACGGAGCCGTACTGCCCGCACTGGAAATTGAGGACTGGCCCGATCTTGCCAACAGAGGCTATTATCAGGACTGCTCCCGCGGACGTGTCCCGAAGCTGGACTACCTGAAACAGGTGGCAGATATTCTCTGCCGCTACAAGATCAACCAATGGCAGCTTTATATTGAGCACACCTATCTTTTCCGTGACCTGAGCGAAGCATGGCGTGAGGATACGCCGCTGACCGCGCAGGAGATTATGGAACTGGATGATTACTGCGCAGCCCGGCACATTGAACTCGTTCCTTCCTTGTCTACCTTCGGGCATATGTACCGTATTCTCAGCACAAAAACCTGTTGCGACCTCTGCGAGCTGCCTGACTCGGAAAAGATTCCGTTCAGTTATACCTATGCAGGGAATCACCATACCCTGAACGTATCCAATCCCGATGCGCTGGGGTTTGTAAAAGGGCTGATTGACGAATACCGCCCGCTTTTCCGCAGCAGCAAATTCAATATCTGTGATGACGAAACGTTCGATTTGGGCAAGGGGCGCAGCAAGGCACTCGCCGAGGAGCAGAGCGAGCGCAGCCTGTATCTCAGCCATGTGAAGGCGCTGTGCGAATATCTTGTTGCGCAGGGGGTAACACCGCAGTTCTGGGGGGACATCATGTGGCGCTTCCCGGAAAGCTGTGCCGAGCTGCCCAAGGAAACCATCTGCCTGAACTGGGGCTATCTGCCGCATCAGCGGGAAAATGAGATCCGGGATATTGCCGCCAGCGGGATTACGCAGTACGCCTGCCCCGGCGTCTGTGGCTGGAACCGTTGGATGCCTCTGATGTACAATTCTTACCTGAATATCCGTACCATGTGCCACCATGCACACAAGTACAACGCCATCGGCCTTTTGAACACGGACTGGGGCGATTATGGTCATGTCAATGACCCGCGCCTGACGATTCCGGGCATCCTGTACGGCGCAGCGTTCGGTTGGAATGCAGAGCCTGTGGAATTTGACGAGCTGAACGAAGCGGTTTCCCGCCTGTATTACGGCGATACCACCGGGCAATTTGCCGGTCTGATGGCAAAGCTGCAGGATTATGAAGTTTTTGACTGGCGGAATACCGTCAACTGGATAGAATGTGATGAGAAAACCCGCGCCGAGATCCTTTCCGAGGTGGACTTTACAAGGATTGACGATGCCAACCGCGCCGTAGAAAAGGCAAAGGCAGATATCCTTGCAGCCGCGGTAAACCTTCCTGCCGGCAAAAAGCAGATTGTACAGGTACTCTGCCAGACGGCAGACATCATTGTGCTGTGGAACCGTATTGGCGCATGGCTCAATGCAGGCTGCCCGCACGGCCCCGAAGCAGATGCCATGGCAGCTGCGCTGGAACACTGGCTGCAGCGCTACCGTGCGCAGTGGCGTCAGGTCAGCAAAGAAAGCAGCCTGTCGGTTCTGACAAACCTAATCTGCCGTTACGCGGATCTTCTCCGCGGACGCGCTTACGGAACCGTGGAGGCGCCTGCCGGGAGGTAAGCCATGGGCTGGCTTTATCAGCTGTTTTTTCCTGCGCATACACCGACCGAAAATGAACTGGAAATGGGTCGCTACCGGATTATTGCCGAAGGCGCAGTGGCCGGCGTGATTTATGCCGTTGCCACCGGCAACTTTCTGGCCGGGTATTTGAGCAGCCTTGGGGCGTCCGTATCCTTATGCGCCGCAGCGGCCATGATACCGTCTTTCGGGTGCGTACTGCAGTTTTTCTCGCCCTTTGTGTTTGAACGGATGCACCACCGCAAACTGGCTATATGGCTTATGTGCGTGGTGTTCAGGCTTTCCATCAGCAGCATTCTGCTGGTACCGCTGGCTCTGCCGGACCCCGGTCATGCCCGCGCTGTGGTGCTGGTGCTTTATACCATCGGCTTTTTCTCTGCGGGGCTTGTTACGCCGGGGCTGGAACACATGGTTTTGGGCATCGCCCCCCAAGGCGGGCGCGGTCAGTTCTACGCCGTCAAGAGCATTATCGGAACCTGCGTTTCCAGCGCGGCAACACTTGCACTTGGTCGCGTACTGGATTATTATCTGGAACAGGGGCAGGGCTATACCGGCTTTCTTATCATCGGTATTGTCAGCCTGTCGCTTACTGTGGTGGATGCCGTTCTGCTTGCTTCGGTAAGAGAGAACCCGGTAAAATTCACCTCCAAAATGCGCCCGGCGGATATTCTGCGCCCAGTGCGCGACCCTGCTTACCGTCCATTGCTTTTTTACTGCATCATCGGCGGGCTGACGGCTTTGCTTCTCCGTTCCTTTCCGTGTATGAGCTGCGGGTGCTGGGGCTCAGCCACACCTTCATCACATCGGTGGGTGTCGTGTCCGCTGTTGTGGGCATGGCAGGCAGCTGGGTGTGGGGGCGGCTGGCCGACCGCACTGCGTGGAACTGCGTTATTTGGCTTACTGCATTCCTGAATCTTTCCTGCACGCTGGGCTGGTCCTTTGTGCGCCCTTCCTTTGCACATTTGGTTGCGCCGGTTCTGATTGTCGTTGCGGCGGGCTGTGCAGGCGGCGCATCACTGGCAAGCACAAACCTGCAATTTGCATTGAGTCCTGAAAGCGGCAAAACCGCTTACTTTGGCGTAACGGCTGCCATGAGCAGCATTGCCACCTGCACATCGGCCGCAGTGGGAACCGCCATCCAGCCCATGCTGGAAAAATCTATGGGGGACAGCTCAATTTCGCTGCTGTTTTTTGTGGCAGGCATCGGCGGTTTTGCCAACCTGATTATAAATGGGCGAAAATTGCCCTCTGTAACATAAAGGGAGAAAAAAGATGTACCCATACCAGAACCCGGATCTTTCGACAGAAGAGCGCATTAGCGACCTGATGAGCCGGATGACCCTTGAAGAAAAGATCCTGCAGACAGATCAGTATTATTCCGGCGATTTTACAACGCAGGACGAAAACGGCAAGGTTACAGCCGTGGATATGCAGCGGTTTGATGCACTGATGCAGCACAATAGTGTCGGCAGTGTGCAACTGCGCGGTATGACTGCTGCCCAAGCCAATGTTGTGCAGCGGTATGCCATAGAAAACACACGTCTTGGCATCCCATACCTTTTTAGCGAGGAAGCACTGCATGGGCTGATGACAAACAACGCAACCAGTTTTCCGCAGCAAATTGGTCTGGCGGCAAGCTTTGAGCCTGAACTCGGGCGCGAGATGGGACACGCCATTGCGGCAGAGTCCCGGGCTTGCGGGATTCACGAAACATACAGCCCCGTCATGGATCTGATTCGTGATCCACGGTATGGTCGCGCGGAAGAATCCTATGGTGAGGACACATACCTTTGTGCTGAGTTTGCACGCGAAACCGTATTGGGTATGCAGGGGACAGACCTGACGACACCGGACACCGTGGCTGCCGAACCCAAGCACTACGTCGGCTACGGCAACCCTGTGGGGGGACTGAACTGCGCCCCCTGCACCATGGGTCGGCACGATGTATTCAGCGACTGTCTGCCTGTCTTTGAAGCGGCTTTTGCAGACGGCAAAGCGTGCGACGCTATGTGCAGCTACAACTCCATCGACAGTATTCCGGTATCCATGGACCATGAGCTTTTAACGGATGTCCTGCGCGGGCAGTTTGGTATGCCGGGGTTTGTCCGCAGCGACCTGACGGCGGTTTCCCGCCTGTATGACTGGCACTTTATTGCCGAAACGCCGGAGGAGGCCATCCGCCTTGGGCTGGAAGCCGGCGTGGACTTGCAGCTTTACGACTTTCCGCATGATGTCTGGCAGAAAGCGATTGCCCACCTGATTGAAAGCGGTTCCATGAAGATGTCGGTGCTGGATACGGCGTGTCGGCGTGTGCTGCGTATGAAATTTGCACTGGGGTTGTTTGAAAATCCTTATACGGATGAAAAACGCGCCGATAAAATCCTGCGCTGCCCGGAACACCTGACCACCGCGGAAAAAATAGCGGAAAAATCCATCGTATTGCTCAAGAATGACGGCTTGCTGCCGATCAGAAAAGACCTGCGCAGCGTGGCAGTCATCGGTCCGGCAGCTGATACGGTTTCTTATGGCGACTATACCGAAACACGCGGCCGTAAAGGCGGGGTTTCTGTGCTGGACGGAATCCGTGCTGCAGTCAGCCCTGAAACCGAGGTGCTGTATGAGCGCGGCTGCAACTTTTTGGGGCAGGCGCTGCACCCGTTTGATCCGTCCATGCTGCGCGATGAAAACGGCGAATCCGGGCTGACAGGTCACTATTATAACGGACCTGTGCCGCAGGGCGAACCGGTGCAGGTTCGCACGGATCGCACCGTCAACTTCAACTGGATTTTCGCACTGCCGCATCCTGCCCTGGATGCCAACTGTTTCAGCGTTGTCTGGACGGGTTCTGTGGTTATGCCCCGCACAATGGATGGCTGCATCGGGCTGAGTACGCAGGATAGTATGCGCCTGTACGTGGATGACAAACTGCTGATTGATGGCTGGGGCAAGGATAAGAGCGCTGACCAGGCATTGGATTTCCACTTTGAAGCCGGACGCACTTATAAAATCCGCATTGAGTTTGTCAACGACCGGCGGGGCGCCCGCGTGATTTTCGGGTACAGCGCCGGGCGGGAAAATTTCCCCGCAGCAGTGGAAGCCGCACGCAAAGCGGATGTCGCCATCCTTTGCATGGGCGACAACGAGGAGACCAGCGGCGAGAACTTTGACCGCACCGACCTGAACCTGCCCGGCAGACAGCTTGAGCTGGTACAGGCTGTTTATGCAACCGGAACCCCTGTGGTGCTGGTGCTGCAAAGCGGACGCCCCGTTACGGCGAATTGGGAAAACGATCATCTGCCTGCCATTCTGGAGGCGTGGTTCCCCGGTGAGCAGGGCGGCACCGCTATTGCAAAAACACTGTTTGGCGATGCAGCCCCGGGTGGACGGCTTCCCATCACATTCCCGCGCAGTGTCGGGCAGATTCCCTGCCCTTACAGC
>ENA-OOST01000034-OOST01000034.1-human-gut-metagenome-genome-assembly--contig:-NODE-34-length-20209-cov-1.848566_pt1 | contig 20209 bp, 9 predicted proteins | sample MGYA00241316_ERZ501227 | MGnify/ENA primary metagenome ERZ501227 (study PRJEB25962, sample SAMEA2042498) | human gut metagenome | biome: human gut; feature: human-associated habitat; material: faeces...
CCGGCTTCGCGCAGCCATTGCGGGAAGAAGATGTTTGCCGGGGTGTCGTATGGAACCGGATGGACATCCATTCCGTAGGTCGAGGAGTAGCAACCCGTAATGAGCGATGAGCGTGCGGCCGAACTTTGCGGGGCCACCGACCATGCGTTCATGAATTGTATGCCGCGGGCAGCCAGACTGTCTGCATTGGGGGTGTGCACATCCTTGTTGCCGTAGCAGCCGAATTCGTAAGCACTGGTATCTTCGAAGGTGAGCCAGAGAATATTGGGCCTTTCGTTTTTCTTGTTGTCTGCCGCATCCGCTTGGGCGGTATGCAGCCCGCAGAAAGCGGTACACATGAGTAGAGATAAGTTTTTCATGCTATGTTAAATGTTAGTTTTACATGTTATATCGGTTTTTCAGTAGTGGTTGCTAAGGTAGGGCATTTGTTCTGATAAGCATGCCTGATGTGTTTAAAAAGCTGCTAATATTGTTTTGGCATGCAGGTTTTCAACAAAATTGATGAAGATTCAACAAAATTGCAGAACCGGTAAACGTATGTTGCGGTGTATTGGAGAAAATAAGGACGCTATATTACCGGAATGTCTTACTTTTGAAAAATAAATCTAATAGTGTATAATGGTATGAGAAACATCGTTTTTATAGTGATTGCGTTTGTACTTTCTTTCTCGGGACGTGTATGTGCCGGAAATCCCGTTTATTCAGACAACTCCTTGCGCAATGATGCGGAGAAACTGCTGGTGGAGTGGGTGGATGCTCTGCTGACCTACCAATGCGAAGGGCTGCATCCGTCGCTCGACGGCGGTATTCTGTGTCCCGCCTGTGCCCGCATTCACGGACGGATAGGAGACACGGTTCTTCCTCTGATGTATCTGGCAGACAAAACCGGCAATGACAAATATCTGCTTGCTGCCAAGAAACTGATGAAATGGATGGAGAACGTGCACCGTCCGGACGGCTCCTGGATGAATGATGTACACGTATCCGATTGGAGCGGGACTACCGTATTCGCCGCTATTGCTCTGTATGAGGCAGTGCATTATCACGGGCATCTGCTGGATGACTCTACGCGTAACCATTGGAAAGAGCAGTTGTTGGAAGCCGGCGAATTCATGATGAAGAATCCGCAGATGTACAGCCGCCGTATGCAGGGGAGTATGAAGCGCCTGAACAATGTGAACTATTCCGCTTCGGTGACGTATGCCTTGCAGGCTCTTGGAGAGATGTTCGACCGCCCGGACTTCAAGGAGGAAGCCCGGATTGTTGCTTCGGACTTGAAGAAGTTCTTTACGGCGAACGATTCCTTTTTATACGGCGAAGGACCTAAAATATGGACACCTACCAAGAACGGCTGCCTCCCGGTGGACTTGGGATATAATGTAGAGGAATCCTTGCCTAATCTGGCTTATTATGCGCTTATGGTGAACGACCGGGAGTTGCTCTCCATCGTGGAACGCTCCATGAATACCCATCTGGAATTTATGTTGCCCGACGGTGCATGGGACAACAGTTGGGGCACGCGCAGTTTTAAGTGGACATATTGGGGCGGACGTACAAGCGACGGCTTTATGGGCGGTTATTATGCCATGGCTGCGCATCATCCGGAGTACCTGGAGGCTATTCGCCGCAATATACAATTACTGAAAAAATCGACGGATGACGGTTTGCTTCATGCCGGACGCGATTATCGGGCCTCTGGCATTCCGGCTTGTATTCATCATACCTTCGGACATGCCAAGGCGCTGACGGCTTTTCTTGAGCTTCCACCCGTCAAGACGCAACAATACAAGGCATTGCCGCGCGATAATGCTTATGGGGTAAAGTATTTCCGGGATATTCGTACATGGCTGGTTGCAGAAGGTCCGTGGCGTTCTACATGTACCGGTTTCGATGCGGAATATAAGGTAAAAGGAACTCATCCCATGGGAGGCGCCGTTTCTCTGTTATGGCACGAACAGGCTGGTCCGGTATTTGCCGCTACGACCAACCGGTATGCTTTGATAGAAGCACCCAATATGCAGAGCAACAGTCGGAAGTATATAATGAGCGGAACGCCGCGGGTTGAAATGGTGCAATACGGAACGATTTACAGTAATCTGGACGACTTGGATACGGATATTACGTATACTAAAGAAAAAGATACGCACCGTTTCCATGTCAATACCCATCTGGTGGATGCCGACCAGCAGACTCCGATTCAGGGAGCGATTCCCGTAACGTTGGATTATGTGTATTCCCAACAGGGCTTGTCGATAGAAATGGAACATTGCCCTTTGACCGCCTGCCTGGTTTTACCGGTTATCGCCGCGCCTTCGGAAGTTGTGGATATTACGCCGGAAGGCATGCGCCTTCAGAAAAAGGACGGCGTGTTGGAGGTAGTTTGCGTGAACGGCAGGATGAAGGTTGCTCCTACCGATAAAGACGGACGGATATTTAATCCTGTGCCGGGCTTTTCTTTCATTCCCTTGCAGGTTTTTCCGGATAGTCCGGATAAGAAAATTCAAGTTAAAATCATGTATAATTAATGTATTTTTTATTTTCTTTGTTCTGTGTTAATAATGTAATATGTATGAAAATATTTCGATTTTTATTAGTATTATGCGGAACATTGTTTGCCAGTATGGGGCTTGCCGGTGAAATAGACGGTATGCGTTTCATACATATCGGTTTGGAAGAAGGGTTGTCGCATAGTACCATATTCGGAATCAATCAGGATAAAGAAGGCAATCTGTGGTTTGCCACTTATGACGGATTTAATAAATATGACGGTTATAATTTTACTGTCTACCGGCATCAGTATAAGAATCCGAAGAGTATAGCCAGCGATATAACCCGTTGTGTCGTCATTGACAATGATAACCGGATATGGATAGGAACGAGAGAAGGCTTGTCGCTTTATAATCATCGCAAGAATGAATTTTCTAATTTCTTTTATAAGAAAAAGGGACAAAATGTAACAGTCAGGAATATTGTGCCTATGCAGAAGGACTGGCTTATGCTTGGGACAACCGAAGGTATTTTACTTTTTGACGTGAAAGGAGAACGTTTCCTGAATGATACGTTGTCGGCTACTTTACATTCGTTGAAACCGTTAACGCTGCTCAGGCAAGATGATGATATTTTTATTGGCACTAAAGGGAAGGTATATATGTATTCATTGCAAAACGGAGCATTGGAAACATTACTTGACCTGCATGACAAGGTGCAGATAAACAGTATCTTGTGCCAGACTCCCAATCGGATATGGGTAGCGACTGAAGGCAACGGGCTGTATCTGTATGATGTAAAGAACAAAAAGCTGGATAACTATCGTTATGAGAATAAGCTTTCCTGTTTGAACTCCAATTATGTGCGTTCGTTGGCATTGGATCAGGAGAACCGTTTGTGGGTAGGGACTTACAGCGGGCTGAATATATATCAGGAAGGGAAAGAACGCTTTATATCGGTTGAGAGTTCGATGGCTCAGGCAGGGACGTTGTCGCAGAACTCGGTGCGTTGCATCTTCAGAGACTCGCAGGGCGGAATGTGGCTGGGTACATACTGGGGAGGATTGAATTACTATCATCCTTTGTGCAACCGTTTCCAGCAGATTAAACATATTCCTTTCTCCAATTCGCTCAGTGATAATGTTGTCAGTTGCATTGTAGAGGATAAAAAGAACAATTTATGGATCGGAACAAGTGACGGTGGTCTGAACTTCTATGATAATACGGCGAAAACTTATAAGAATTATTTGTTTAATCCGGATATATCGGAAGGTGTTCCTTTTAAAGACGTTAAAACGGTATATGTAGATGAAGCATCGGATAAGATATATGTAGGCGCCCACGCTGGCGGTATGATGGTGTTGCATCGTAAAACCGGAAGAAAGGAGTTTTATAATCAGCAAAACGGGGGCTTGCCGAGCAATCATATTTATTCTATTATATCCGATGGGAAAGACGGTCTTTGGATAGCTTCTCTGGACTATTTGTTTCATTTTGATATTGCCGGAAAACGCTTTACCGTTATAAATGAAGATGTGGAAGGGCATCCGATTCAAAAAAAGAACCGTTTGCTATTTAGGGATTCCCGTAAGCGCATCTGGATAGGTGGGGAGAAGGGACTTTCCGTTTATAATCAGGTGGGGATGGCTTTGCAGGCCAATACGGATTTTCGTATAACTCCGGTATTGCAACAGTCTTTTGTGAATTGTATCTACGAGTCTTTATCCGGTTCTATATGGGTAGGTACCCGTGACGGGCTTTTTGCCTTGAAGGAAGCGGATAAGGAGTTGCAGCAATATACAACGGACGACGGTTTGCCAAGCAATGTTATCTATGGAATACTGGAAGACAGTTACGGGCGCTTGTGGGTCAGTACCAATCAGGGACTGAGTTGTTTTGACCCGGAGAACCGTAAAATGCGCAATTTTACAATAGTGGACGGGCTGCAGAGCAATCAGTTTAATGCCGGTTCTTATTGCCGCATCGGCAATGGCAATATGTTGTTCGGCGGCATTAACGGCATCACCATGTTCCGTCCCGAAACCCTGATAGACAACCCTTATACTCCGAAACCGGTAATCAATAAGCTTTTTGTTTTTAACAAGGAGGTGCTTCCGAATGATGAAACTGGAATACTGAAAGAGAATATAGAGAGTGTTAACCACATAACCCTGAAATCTTCCCAAAACTCGTTTTCCCTTTCCTTTGTCGTTTCCAACTACATAGCCGGCAAGCACAATACGTTTGCCTATAAGTTGAAGGGATATCATGATGAATGGTATAAACAGGGAGACATAAGTCCGGTGTCGTACTCCAATTTGCCGGCAGGAGATTATACCTTCCTTTTAAAGGCAGCCAATAATGACGGAAAGTGGAGCGGGGAGGTAGAGGCTCTTCACATCCGTGTCCTTCCGGTCTGGTATCGCACGTGGTGGGCCTTTTTGATTTTTGCATTGTTTTTTATTTTGTTGGTTTTTGCTGTGTTCCGTTTCTTCTGGTTGCGTAAGAGTATGCAGACAGAAATCCGTATGGAGCGGCTTGACAGGGAAAAAAAGGAAGAAATCAGCCAGATGAAAATCCGTTTTTATGTGAATATCTCACATGAGTTACGTACTCCGTTGACTTTGATTATTTCTCCTTTGCAAGAGTTGCTCAGTAGTGTCACCGGGCATTGGGAGCGCGAAAAGCTGTTGTATATTCAGCGGAATGCAAGAAGACTGTTGCATTTGGTCAATCAACTGATGGACTACCGGCGTGCCGAATTGGGTATTTTTGAGTTGAGGCCGAGTTATGCCAATGCATATAAAAGGGTATTGAACAGCTTTTTAAATTACGAGAGTCTGGCAAAGAAAAAGGACATAGACTATAATTTCTATTCAGAATTGCAGGATGAGGATGTGTTGTTTGACGGTACTTATCTGGATTTGATTATCAACAATCTATTATCCAATGCTTTTAAGTATACGGAAGAAGGGGAGAGGATTTATGTAAAACTCTACAGAGAAGATAAAAATGTTGTTTTGCAGGTAGCAGATACGGGAGTGGGCATACCAAAGGATAAGCAGAGGAAGATTTTCGAACGTTTTTATCAGGTAGAGAACGTACACGAAGGAAGCGGCATTGGATTATCGCTGGTTCAGCGTCTGGTTGAATTGCATCACGGGCAGATAACGTTGGTGAGCGAGGTTGGAAAAGGCTCTACGTTTTCCATTTATATTCCTCAGGACAAGTCGGTGTATACTGCGGAGGAACTTGCGGAGAGCAAGGGAGAGATGGAGGAACAGCGTGTCTATTCGACAAATGCGCATGAGGTTTATACCGATGATGTAGAAACGGAAGTGGCAGAAGCCGGTGAAAAAGAGGCGGGAAGCAGGCATGGAACAATTCTTATAGTGGAAGACAATGAGGAGCTGCGGCGGTATTTGTTCAACGGTCTGTCCGCTCAGTTTAATCTGATAGAGGCGGAGAACGGGCAAAAGGCGTTGGAGGTGCTTAAAGAAAATGACGTAGACCTGATTCTTTCGGATGTTATGATGCCGGTTATGGATGGAGTCAAACTTTGTAAATCGGTGAAACAGAATTTGAGAACCTGTCATATACCGGTGTATCTGTTGTCTGCCAAGGTCGATATAAAGTATCAGTTGCAGGGGTTGCAGGTAGGTGCGGACGATTACATACCCAAACCGTTCTCGATGGATGTATTGATAGCAAAGATTTTGAATATGCTGCGTACCCGCTATCGTATTTTTGAGCATTATTCCAATGCGGCAGAGATAGAACCGGAGAAGATAGCAAACAATGCCATGGATGAGGAACTGTTGAGGAAAGCGATTGCTGTCGTGGAGAAAAACATGAGCAATGTGGAGTTCTCAACGGAGCAGTTTGCCAGCGAGATGAATATGAGCCGTTCCAATCTCCATTTGAAGTTGAAGGCTATAACAGGAAAATCGGCTATTGATTTTATTCATAAAATACGTTTTAACCGTGCTTGTCAGTTATTGAAGGAAGGTAAGTATACGGTTTCTGAAATCAGTTTTATGGTGGGATATAATACTCCTTCTTATTTTTCCGCCCGTTTCAAGAAGTATATCGGTTGTCTTCCTACGGAGTATGGAAAACAGTGACGTATGTATCATTTATGGAATATTATTATGAAGATGTATTTTTTTTCTCCCTTTCTTCTGATACTTGTTCATTCATTGCTGGTATCATGCAGCCGTACGGGCACACCCGGCTTTACGATAGCGAGGGAAGACAGTTTGCGGTATGAAGGCAAGACAGTTGAACTTTTCAGAATGACTAACAGGAATGGAATGACGGTTAAGGTTACCAATTATGGGGCTTCTTTAACATTTGTTTCCGCTCCTGATAAAGAGGGCGTTTTTGCTCCGGTAGTTTTAGGACTTGACAGCTTGCGATATTATCTGGGCAGACAACCCAAGCTTGGTGCTACGGTAGGGCGTTATGCAAATAGAATAAGGAACGCGGAACTTGTTTTGAATGACCGGGTCTACTATCTGGATAAAAACAATAAAGGGCATTCCATTCATGGTGGCGTCAGGGGATTTCATACCCGGGTTTTTAATACGGATACGTCCTATGTGGTGAAGGATACGGCAGTGATTCGCTTTAGTTATCTGAGCCCTGATGCGGAAGGGGGATTTCCGGGAAATCTGAATATATCGTTGGCTTATAAATTGACGCATGACAATGAAGTGATTCTGGATTACAGGGCATCGACCGACAAGCCGACTGTGGTTAATCTGACAAATCACAGTTATTTCAATTTAACGGGGTGTAAGGAGTCTGTACTGAACCATTATTGTATGATTGACGGAGATTCGATTACACCGGTTGATGCCGCAGGTATTCCTACCGGAGAACTTATGGCGGTGGCGGGTACGGAATACGACTTCAGAACCTTGCAGGCGCTTGGCGGGCGCATTGGAGAACTTAAAAAAGGATATGATACCAATTATAAACTCAATAAGCAGCCGGGAACTTTGGCGCTTGCGGCTAAAATTGTAGAGCCGGAATCCGGTCGGGTACTGAAGGCGTATACCACCGAACCGGGTATGCAGTTCTATACTCCGGCAGCTAATCTGGACTATCTGAAAGGGCATGGCAAGCAGTCATATGGGCGGTATTACGGCTTTTGTCTCGAAATGCAACATTTTCCGGATTCGCCTCATAATCCGCATTTTCCGACTACCGTGTTGCTGCCGGGAGAGACTTACCGGCAAACCACGGTCTACAGATTTGAAACATTATCCGAAACAGAATAAATTATTTAATTAAAACATTGGTTATGAAAACGAAAAGCTGGAAAAAGTACATGTGTTTAATGGGTATTTCACTTATGATGATGCCGGCTGTCTGCGCAATGCAAACGGCTGAAGGCGGAAATGGGGACAATCCCGTTAAAAAAACGCGTAGCACTACTTTTATTAGTGGAGAAAAGGCGTGGGAGCCCGCAGGAGAAGGCGTGACCCGGCAGATTATGGGGTATGACGGACAGGTAATGCTGGTAAAAGTGAAATTTGAAAAAGGAGCGATAGGTACTCCTCATACTCACTACCATACCCAAACCACTTATGTGGCAAGTGGAAAGTTTGAGTTTACGGTGGGGAATGAGAAGAAAACGGTAAAGGCAGGTGACGGTATTTACATCGAACCTGATATTTTGCACGGATGTGTCTGTCTGGAACCGGGGGTACTTATAGACTGCTTTGCTCCAATGAGAAGTGATTTTTTGAAATGAGTTTTGTATTGATGGGTATTTGATTTTATTAACAGATTTGCAAATCTCTATCCCAAAAGGATAACCCCCTTTGTACATAGCTGTAGGGCTATATATTGTACAAAATTACTCTGTATTATACAAAATTGATATTTGGAAAGTGTAAAAGTGTAACGAATGAAAACAATACTTTTACACTTTTTTTAGCATTTGCAGTAAGTTTGCCCTCGAAAAATTATTTCTAAAGTAGAACCTTAGATTTATTTATTATGTACAAATTAAAAGAACTGTTTTTAATGTTTATCCTCGCCTTTGTGAGCATATCCGCATATGCGCAAAGTCTGACCGTTACCGGTAAGGTCATTGATAGTGAGGGTTATGAAGTAATCGGTGGTAGTGTTACTGTTAAAGGTGCCGCCGGCGTTGGAACCGTTACGGATGTAAACGGTAACTACTCCTTAAAAGTAAATGACGCATCCAAAGATGTACTCGTCTTTTCGTACGTGGGTATGACTTCCCAAGAAGTAAAGGTCAATGGTAAGAATGTAATCAATGTAACGTTGAAGGCTGATGCCGTGTTACTGGATGAAGTAGTAGCAATCGGTTATGCCACGGTTAAGCGTAAGGACTTGACTGGGTCTGTGGCATCGGTAGGTAATCAGGAAATTGCTAAAGTACCTGTTAGTGATGTTACACAAGCGTTGTCAGGACGTATGGCCGGTGTACAGGTTCAGCAAACGGAAGGAGCTCCGGGATCTTCTGTTTCCATTCGTATCCGTGGTGGTATCTCTATTACCCAAAGTAATGAGCCTCTTTATGTTATCGATGGTTTTCCCAGTGAGGATGGAATGTCAACTCTTGACCCGGCCGAGATCGAAACGATTGACGTGTTGAAAGATGCTTCTGCAACAGCTATTTATGGTGCACGTGGTGCTAATGGTGTTGTCGTGATAACAACTAAAAATGGAAGTAAATCAGGTGGTAAAGCAACTGTTACATTTGATAGTTATGTTGGCTTCAAGAAAATAGCTAAAAAGTTGGATGTGCTTTCTCCGTATGAATTCGCTTTGTTGGATTATGAACGTACTCTTTATAAAATAGGAAAAGGTGATGGTGGTGATTTGAATAAGTGGAAAAGCATCTATGGAGATTATAGTGATCTTGAAGCGAATTATGCCGGACGGAAAGGTATCAATTGGCAGGATGAAACGCTGGGCCGTACAGCTTTAACACAAAATTATCGTGTAGGTGTGTCCGGTAATACGGAAAAAATGCAATATAGCTTGGCATATGCTTATTATGATGAAGAGGGTGCGATGATGTATAGTGGTTCAAAGAAACATAATATTTCTTTCAATATGAACCACGAAGTAAATAAATGGTTAAGCGTTAATGCCCGTATTAGCTATGACCAAATGCGTGTTGAAGGTATGGGTACTTCTGAAGGTGGCGACCGTTTTAATAAAATGCAACATATTCTGCAATATCGTCCGACAATTGGTATCAATGGTGTAGATACGGATTTGTTGGGTGATGAAGATCCTTTGTTTGCAGATGATAGCGGTAATGTTATGCAAAATCCGCTTTTGTCAGCTGCCGAAGAAACTAAAGACAGAGAGTGGCGTACTTTCCAAGCAAATGCAGGTGCTACTATTAAATTATTGAAAGGCTTGACTTTCCGTAACACAACTGGTATGCGCTATCAGACTCGTCGTAATGATATTTTTTACGGTGATCAGTCCATGACTGCCAAACGCTCAAGTATTAATGGTAATATTACTAATATTGAAAATAGCAGTTTCCAAACATCTAATGTGTTGACTTATAATTGGTATAATGATAACCACAATGTAACGGCGATGTTAGGACATGAGTATGTAACTAAATGGACACGTAATTTTATGGCTGGAGCTAATAATTTCCCGAATGACGAAATTGGTCTGGGTGATTTGTCATTAGGTACTCCGATTACTCCGACTTCCAGTGAAAACTATGATGATAAGTTGCTCTCATTCTTTGCACGTGTGAACTATAATCTTATGGACAAGTATTTGTTCACAGCTTCTGTACGTGCAGACGGTTCTTCTAAGTTCGGTAAAAATAATAAATGGGGATATTTCCCAGCTTTTTCTGCCGCATGGCGTTTGGGTGAGGAAGAATTTATAAAAGATTTGAATATTTTTTCCGATTTAAAATTCCGTATTGGTTATGGTTTGGCTGGTAACAACCGTATTGGCAGTTATTCCAGTTTGGCTATTATGTCATCAGTGACTTATCCTAATGCTAACAGTGCACAGTCCGGTTATGCTTCTAAACAAGTTCCTAATCCTGATTTGAAGTGGGAAGCTAATAAAACGTTCAATATTGGTTTGGACCTCGGTTTCTTTAATCAACGTTTGACTATATCTCCGGAGTTCTATATTAATCGTAGTAGTAATTTGTTATTTGATGCCCGCCTTCCGAACTCTTCCGGTTATTCTTCTATGACTATTAATGCCGGTGAGACAGAGAATAAAGGTATTGATTTGACTATTAATTCAGTGAATATTACAAATAAAGATTTCACATGGAATACAACGGTTACTTTATCGCACAATAAGAATTCGGTAAACCAGTTGACGGGTGAGAAGGTGCAGCTTTATTTAGCGGATATGGGTGTTAAGGGTGCTGGCTCTTCACATAAAATCGGAGTTGGTGAGCCTTTAGGACAATTCTATGGATATATTTCTGAAAAAGACTTGGAAGATAGGACTCACGATGCTTTTCGGTGTAGCGGTATTCTTCTTTTGGGGAAGTGTATACCCGGCCCATCTTTCCTCTCAGGAACAGTTCCATTCCTTATCGTGGTGAGAAAGATAAGGTACAACCGGGTATGTTGAAATTTAAGAATATAGACGGAAGTGAAGATAATAAAATTACAGAGGATGATAAAACCGTCATAGGAAATGCATTCCCGAAGTTCTATGGTGGTATCAATAATACTTTTACTTATAAGGACTTTGATTTGAGTATATTCTTGACTTACAGTTTTGGAAATGATGTATTGAATGCAACCAAGCTGACTAATACAAGAACAGCTTTAACTAACAAAAATGTATTGGCTGCCGCTGATTGGAATCACCGTTGGGTAACGATTAATAAAGAAACTGGCGCTCTGATAACAGATCCGGAAGAACTTGCTGCTGCCAATCAAGGAAAAACAATTGCTTGCTTTGATGATAACGGCTCATCTGATAATGCAGTTATACACTCATGGGCTGTAGAAGATGGTTCTTACCTGAAGCTGAGTAATATAACACTGGGGTACACATTCCCTAAAAAGATTGTTAATAAAATTGGTTTGTCTAAATTGCGTTTGTATGCTACAGGTAATAATTTGCTGACTTGGACCAAGTACACAGGTTATGATCCGGAAGTATCTACTATGAGTAATGCCATGACACCGGGTGTGGATTTTGGTGCCTATCCGAGAAGCCGCTCTTTTGTGTTTGGTGTTAATGTCGCATTTTAATGAACTATAAAAATCGAAATACAATGAAAAAAAATAAATTGGTATATGTGCTTGGTGCACTATTGAGTATGGGTGTGGTTTCTTGTGATTTAACGGAAAAACCTACTTCATTCTATGAAATGGATACCTATTTTACAACTGCGGATAAAGCCAAAATGGCGGTAATAGGTATTTACGACTGTCTTGCTGCTGAAGGATCTTATGGACAGTATGTCATGCCGTTTGCTTCGTCGGATGATATGTATATGGTTAGAGGAACAGCCACCGGTGATGGTACTCGTCGTGATATTTCCCATTATGCTCTTACTTCTTCCAATACTTGGGTTGCTTCCGTCTGGAATTATATCTATGAGGGAATAGACCGCGCAAATACTGCAATTGCAGGTATTGAGAAGATGCCGGGCTACGAAAATAGTGATGAGTTGAAAGAATTGGTCGCTCAGGCCCGTTTCCTTCGTGCTTTTTTGGCATTTGATTTGGTACGTTATTGGGGTGATGTACCTTTTAAAACTACAAGTACCGGTAGCTTTGGGGATACAGCTCAACCCCGTACAGAACGAGAGAAAATCTATGACCAGATTATTATTGATTTGGATTTTGCTAAAATACATTTGAAACCGGGAAATGAAGTTGCTTCTTCTGAAGTACCTTGCCGTGGAGCTGCTCGTGCTTTATTGATGCGTGTCTATTTGCAGCGTGCCGGTTATAGTTTGGATCGTACTACCCGTACATTGACTCGTCCGGATGATGCAACGCGTAAGAATTATTTTGATGCTGTGATAGAGGAGTGGAAAGCTTTTGGTACAGAAGGTTATCATAATTTCTATGGTGCCGGATACGAAGAACTCTTTAAAAACTATTCCAAGCTGGTGTTGAATAATCAGGAAAGTTTGTGGGAAATAGCTTTTGAACCGAACAATGGCCAAAAAGACAATGCCGGATATTGGGCTACATATAACGGACCGTTGGTAGATGCTCCGGACGCAGGTAGTGGAGCTGCAAATCAAAACTTTTTCGGACGTGCTAATGCTTTCTTCATCGTATTGCCTTATTGGGGAGATTTTTATGATGACAATGATGTTCGTCGTGATGTGAATTTTGTTGATTATGTATACAGATGGGTAAAAAAAGATAAAGCTCAGGTGAAGATGTCTGTATGCCAAGAAATATCCAAGAACATGTATCGTTATCCGGGTAAGTGGCGTAGAGAATGGATGGCACCGGGATTTGTCGATCCTAACCATACAGGTGTTAACTACTGCCCGTTACGTTACGCAGATGTAGTGCTGATGGCTGCTGAGGCTTATAATGAAATAAATGATACTCCGAAAGCGTGGGAGTTATTGAATGATGTACGTGCTCGCGCTCATGCAACGGAAATCAATTCCTCTAATTATGCAAGTTTGATGAAAGCGCCTAAAGTGTATGATTTGCCTTTCATTAGCGATGGAGATGAGGCAGGCAAGTTCCGTACAGCTCTTTATTGGGAACGGGCTTTTGAAACAGCTTATGAAGGTCAGCGTAAATTTGATTTAATTCGTTGGGGAGTTTTAGGTGATGCGTTGCGTGCTGCTCAGACATATATAGAAGGTTGGGAAGAAGGTGCTAATCTATTTAAAGATGTAGATAAAAACGGAAAACCGACAAAATTAGAAGAAGGAGAATCTCCCGCTGTATGGGATCCGGTTGTTTGGGCAACACAAAATTATGTCGCAGGTCATAATTTTGTGGATGGTAAGCATGAATTACTCCCTATTCCTTTGGCCGAAATACAATCTAATGCACAGTTGAATGGAGAAAATAATCCGGGGTATGAATAAATAGGTATTATATTCGTTATAACTATTGAAATAGAGTCTATTTCATCTACTTTTTAAAATTCTGAAAGATGTTTCATAAGAGTGTTTTCTTATGCCAAACATCTTTCAGTTTTTCAGAGGGTGATATATCTGTTGTTATATTATATGAAAAAAACATTATTACTTTGCTATATTGCAATTTTATATGGTTTTTCCGGCTGCTCTCCCAAACAACCGGAAAAAGATTATACCTGGCTGAAACAGGGAATAGAAACGGCTGCGTTACAATTGAAATTTACCGTGGCTGAAATCGGAGATTCAATCCGGTTGCCCCGTTCCATCTGGACGGGCTATGACACGGACTTTTTATGTCGTCAGCTGGATAAGAAACAGTTGACAGGCAAAGACTCTGCCCGGCTGAAACCCATACATGATAATTTGGGTTCCCGCCGTTATTGCTTTTCCATTTACGATTGGACAAGCGGTTTTTTCCCCGGCAATCTTTGGCTCGCTTATCAACTTACCGGCGATGAAAGCTTGAGGGAAAGCGCTGTGAAGTTCACTAATTATCTTTATCCGCTGCGTGAGTATAAAGGTACGCATGATATAGGTTTTATGATGAATTGCAGCTACGGTAACGCCAATCGTTTATCTCCTGCCGACAGCGTCCGCAGTGCATTGATACAAACAGCGGATAACCTGTGCGGCCGTTTCAATCCGGAGATAGGCTGTATCCGTTCCTGGAACTTCGGGAAGTGGAATTTCCCCGTTATCATAGACAATATGATGAACCTGGACCTGCTGTTCAACGTATATAAGCTGACAGGAGATGAGAAGTATAAGAATGTGGCTGTAAAGCATGCACAAACCACTATGAAAAACCACTTCCGTCCGGACTACACCTCCTATCACGTGGTCAGCTATAACAATGACGGAAGCGTGGAAATCAAACAGACACACCAGGGTAAAAATGCAGAATCGGCCTGGTCGCGCGGCCAAGCGTGGGGAGTATACGGCTATACTTCCTGCTATCGCGAAACCCGGGACACGGCTTTCCTGCAGGAAGCCGTTCACATTGCAGACATGATTATGGAACGTGTAAAGACGGACGACCTGATTCCTTACTGGGACTATGATGCCCCGGCAGGTGAAAAGACTCCGCGTGATGCGTCTGCCGCGGCTGTCACGGCATCGGCTTTCCTGGAGCTCAGCACATTTGCACCCGACGGCAAAAAATATTCCGACTATGCCGAAACAATCCTGAAAAACTTGTCCGGTCCGAAATATCTGGCAGCCAAAGGCAGCAATCAAGGTTACGTGCTGATGCATTCCACCGGCTCACTGCCGCATGGCTCTGAAATAGACGTACCGCTGAACTACGCGGATTACTACTATATGGAAGCATTAAAAAGATACATCGATTTGAAAAATAAAGGGTAAAGGTTGGGTAAACGGTTGTTTTTTTAATTAACTTTGACGAACGGGGATAATCATTTATCCTCGTTCTTTATTTTAAATCATCTAATACATTCCGCAAATGTCAAAAATAAAAAGCCTGTTACTGGCAAGTTCATTATGTATCGCAACTGTCTGTATCAATTTTCCCGCCCATGCAACCGAAAGGCATCTTCTTGAGCAGACCGTTTCTTACGAGGAATTGGGCAATGTACTCCGCTACCGGCAAAGCTGGGTGGACTATCCCGCCTATACCGACCGGAAATCCTGGAAAGAGAAAACAACCCCCGAAATGAGGGAGCTTATCATCAGGAACGGCGAACACGCCCTGAAACACGAATGGAAACCGGACCTTGCCTCCGACTACCTTGCCTTTAAGCGCACCGGCGAAATCCGCACCGGACGCGCCAACCACAAAGCCCTGCAAGCCTTGACCCTCGCAGAACTGGTAGAGGGACAAGGCAGATTTATGGATGCCATCATAGACGGTGTATGGTTTCTGTGCGAGACGTCCTGGATACACTCGGCACACCTCGGCTTTCAGAAAGACCGCTCCGGACTGCCCGACAGGAATGAACCGACCATCGAACTGGTAGTGGCCGACATCGGCGCGCAAATGGCATGGACTTACTATTTCCTGAAAGACGAATTCGACAAGGTGAGCCCGCTGATTAACGAACGGATTATCGAGGAAGTCAACAGAAACCTGATAAACCCCTACTTCGCACGGGATGATTACTGGTGGATGGGATTCGGCGACCAGCAGGTAAATAACTGGAATCCGTGGATTAACTACAACGTGCTGCAAGCCCTGATGCTGATAGAGAAAGACCCGGAACGTGTGCGGCAAGGAGTCTGGAAGCTGATGAAATCCACTGATTTCTTTTTCAGCATGTATCACGAGGACGGAGCCTGCGACGAGGGTCCCACCTATTGGAGCGGGGCTTCCGGCTATGCCCTGAAGTTTCTGGATTTGCTGGCTAAAGTAACCGGAAACAAGGTGAACATCTTCAACGCTCCCCTCTTGCGTAATATGGCGCAATATATTTACCGGGTACACATCGGCGGCAACTATTTTGTAAACTTCGCCGACTCCGCACCCAAAGTAAGTCCAAGCCCGGGTATCCTCTACCGGTACGGCGAACTGACCGGAGACCCCGCCATGATGAAATTCGCCTCATTCATGGCACAGCAAAACCAAAGTTTCAAGGACGGGGTAAACGGATATTTCGCTTCTGCCCTGGACGAGCTTTTTATGTACAAAGATATCATCGGCCATCCGCAAGGCGAACCGCTTACCGGCACTTATTGGTTTAAAGACACCCAAATCTGCGTGGCACGCGACACCGAAGGCAAAAGCGACGGCTTCTTCTTCGCAGCGAAAGGCGGAAACAATCAGGAAAGCCATAACCATAACGATGTGGGGTCGTGTATCCTTTACTACAATGCCCTGCCGGTGCTTATCGATGCAGGCGTAGGTACTTATACCCGACAGACCTTCGGACCGGAGCGGTACACGATATGGACCATGCAGTCCGATTATCACAACCTGCCCCTCATCAACGGAACCCCGCAGAAGAACGGCCGGGAGTTTGCCGCACACAGCCAGCAATACAAAGCCACCGCCAAAACCGTATCCTACCAGGTGGACATTGCCCATGCCTATCCGCAGGAAGCAAATGTAAAAAGCTGGATTCGCAACTATACGCTGCACAGAAAAAAGGATTTCACAATCACCGACAAATGGAAACTTTCGGCATGCAACGAACCGAGTGTATTAAACCTGATGACCTGCTGCGAAGTCGAAATCGACCGCAACAAAAACATTACTCTGACAGGAGAGGCAGGTAGGTTCAAAGTGGAATACGATAAAAAACTCTTATCGCCCGCAACGGATACCGTCGAACTGACCGATCCGAAATTAATCCACTCCTGGAACCGGAAAAAGCTGACGCGCATCCGTTTCACAATTGTGTCGCAACAAATTTCCGGTGAAAGCAAACTGGTGATAAGGAAGGTTCAGTATCATAAGACCTTGAATGATTGATAATCATTGATTTCATAATCTCTCCCCTAAGCTCATCCTGACGTACGGGCATAAAAAAAGGAGTACCGCTGTACTCCAACCTTTGTTAACCTTAAATCTAATACTATGAAAAACACATTGCAAAGATACGGACATTTGCTAAATCTGCAAATTATCCAAGAAAAAAAGTATGTTTTATAACACAGATTAAGAAAAAAGGACGGATATGCAAACGCACACCGTCCTTTTTTAACATTTAACGTGTCGGATTATTCTTCATCCAACAAGATTTCCAATATCTGGCAAGCAGCCTTGGCAACCGGAGTACCGGGGCCGAAGATGGCAGCTACGCCTGCCTTGTAAAGGAAGTCATAGTCTTGTGCGGGAATTACACCACCGGCAATCACTACGATGTCCTCACGTCCCAACTTCTTGAGTTCTTCGATAATCTGCGGAACTAATGTCTTGTGTCCGGCAGCCAATGAAGAAACACCCACTACGTGAACGTCGTTTTCCACCGCTTCGCGGGCAGCTTCGGCAGGAGTCTGGAACAGAGGTCCCATATCTACGTCGAAACCGCAGTCGGCATAACCCGTTGCCACCACTTTGGCGCCGCGGTCGTGACCGTCCTGACCCATTTTAGCTACCATGATACGGGGCTGACGTCCCTCTTTCTTCGCAAATTTCTCAGCCAACTCACAAGCTCTGTGGAAGTCGCTGTCGTTCTTACTTTCTGATGAATACACGCCTGATATAGTTCTGATTACTGCTTTATAACGTCCTACAACTTTTTCGCAAGCATACGAAATCTCGCCCAATGTGGCACGGACACGTGCTGCTTCCACTGCCAGTTCCAGCAGGTTGCCTTCCTTCGTCTCCACACATTTGGTGATGGCATCGAGTGCTTTCTGCACGGCAGCCTCATCACGGCCTTCCTTCAATATCTTCAGGTTCTGGATCTGTTCCTGGCGGACAGCCGTATTGTCAATCTCAAGAATATCAATAGGAGCTTCTTTCTCCAGACGATATTTGTTTACACCCACAATAGTCTGCGAACCACTGTCGATACGTGCCTGCGTGCGTGCGGCAGCCTCTTCGATACGCATCTTGGGGATACCGGTTTCGATGGCCTTCGCCATACCGCCCAGCTTCTCGATTTCCTGAATCAGCTCCCAAGCCTTGTGCGCAAGCTCATTGGTCAGAGACTCTACATAGTAAGAACCGCCCCACGGGTCGACATTCTTGCAGATGTAAGTTTCTTCCTGAATATAAATCTGCGTATTACGTGCAATACGCGCAGAGAAATCGGTAGGCAATGCGATAGCCTCGTCCAAAGCGTTGGTGTGCAAGGATTGGGTATGTCCCAAAGCGGCAGCCATAGCCTCGATACAGGTACGGCCCACGTTGTTGAACGGGTCCTGCTCGGTCAGCGACCAGCCGGAAGTCTGGGAGTGCGTACGCAATGCGAGTGATTTCGGGTTTTTCGGGTTGAACTGTTTCACAATCTTCGCCCACAACATACGTGCGGCACGCATCTTGGCTATCTCCATGAAGTGGTTGGTGCCGATAGCCCAGAAGAATGACAGACGCGGTGCGAATGCGTCGATGTCGATACCTGCGGCAACACCTGCACGAAGATATTCCAGACCGTCGGCCAGGGTGTAAGCCAACTCGATGTCCGCTGTGGCGCCGGCTTCCTGCATATGGTAACCGGAGATAGAGATAGAGTTGAACTTAGGCATCTTCTGAGATGTGTATTCAAAGATATCGGAGATAATCTTCATGGAGAATGCAGGCGGATAGATATAGGTGTTACGCACCATGAATTCCTTCAGGATATCGTTCTGGATAGTACCCGCCATTTCTTCCAACTTGGCGCCTTGCTCCAGACCGGCATTGATGTAGAATGCCATGATAGGAAGCACCGCACCGTTCATGGTCATGGATACGGACATCTTGTTCAAGGGAATGCCATCGAAGAGCACCTTCATGTTTTCCAGTGAACAGATGGACACACCTGCCTTACCGACGTCGCCTACCACACGTTCGTGGTCGGGGTCGTAGCCGCGGTGAGTAGCCAGGTCGAATGCCACGGACAGACCTTTCTGTCCGGAAGCCAGGTTACGGCGATAGAAAGCATTGGACTCCTCGGCAGTAGAGAACCCTGCATACTGGCGGATAGTCCACGGACGCAAGGTGTACATTACAGAGTACGGACCGCGCAGATAAGGCGGGATACCTGCCGCATAGTCGAGGTGTTCCATACCTTCGAGGTCTTCTTTGGTGTAAACAGGCTTCACTTCAATGTGTTCCGGAGTCTTCCAGTCGGCTTTAATGCCGTTAGCCTTTTGCCACTCAGCACCATTGGCGGGCTGGAAAGCGGCATATATATCTAAGTTTTTAAAATCTTTTCTCATCTTACTTCAAAAGTTTAGCGTTGAATTCCTTTAATGTTTCCAGAACGTTGACACGAACATGGATAAAGTTCTCGATACCTGCCGCTTTCAGCTCGTCCATGCAAGCGGGAGCGCCGGCTACGATAAACATGGCGCGGCCGTTCAAGGCCTTGAAAGCGGGAATTGCATATTCCGCATATTCATCATCGCTCGAACAGAGAACCACAATATCGGCTTTAGCCGCCATTGCAGCTTCCACACCTTCCTCTACGGTCGGGAAACCGAGGTTGTCAACAACTTCATATCCGGCACAGGCCAGGAAGTTACAAGAGTATTGGGCACGTGCCTGACGCATAGCCAGGTTGCCGATAGTCAGCATAAATGCTTTGGGACGCTTGCCGGACGCTTCCGTTTCCAGACGCAACGCTTCAAATTCGCTGGCTGCACGGTCGAAGTTCAGTGACGGAACATCCTTTTCGCAAGTGCTGTGTCCGCCGCAACAGCAAGAAGCTTCCAACGGTTTCTTGTCGCCCGCCTTCTCGTTGAAGTTCGGGAACTGGTTAGTACCCAACAGCACTTCCTTACGCTTGGCAACGGCTGCATGGCGGGCCGTATTGCTCTCGTTCACGGCAGCCTGTATCTTGCCGGATTTTACGGATGCGTAGAAACCTCCGTCTTCTTCCACTGCAAGGAACAGCTCCCAAGCCTGCTTGGCAATAGCCACAGTCAGGTTCTCGATGTAGTAAGAACCGGCAGCCGGGTCGGTAATACGATTCAAATGCGACTCTTCTTTCAA
>ENA-OOST01000045-OOST01000045.1-human-gut-metagenome-genome-assembly--contig:-NODE-45-length-17885-cov-1.640157_pt1 | contig 17885 bp, 10 predicted proteins | sample MGYA00241316_ERZ501227 | MGnify/ENA primary metagenome ERZ501227 (study PRJEB25962, sample SAMEA2042498) | human gut metagenome | biome: human gut; feature: human-associated habitat; material: faeces...
TTTTTGAACAGGCAATTACCGTTCTTCAGACTCTCGTTATCGCTCTGGGCGCTGGTCTTGGTATCTGGGGTGTCATCAACCTGTTGGAAGGTTACGGCAACGACAACCCTGGCGCCAAGTCTCAGGGAATGAAGCAGCTTATGGCCGGTGCTGGTGTAGCCGTTGTTGGTATGGTTCTTGTACCTCTGCTCTCCGGGCTGTTCTCTGTCTAAGCGTTCCTGCATGAAATCCTTGCCGCTCCCGCAGTTCTGCGGGGCGGCGGAAAGGAGGTTGACACCGTATGGATTTCTTACTTGAAGCCCTGACAAATTGGCTGAAAGAAATGCTGGTGGGCGGCATTATGAGCAACCTTTCGGGGATGTTTGACAGTGTAAACCAACAGGTCGCGGATATATCCGTACAGGTAGGACAGACCCCACAGGGATGGAATGGCAGTATTTTCAATATGATTGAGAATCTGTCCAACTCCATCATGGTGCCGATTGCAGGCGTGATCCTGGCTATCGTGATGACCGTAGACCTGATCCAGATGATTGCAGACAAGAACAACCTGCATGATGTGGATACCTGGATGATTTTCAAGTGGGTGTTCAAATCAGCTGCCGCCATCCTCATTGTCACAAACACATGGAATATCGTGATGGGCGTCTTTGATATGGCGCAGAGCGTGGTGGCGCAGGCGGCAGGGATTATCAATTCGGATGCGTCCATTGACATTTCCTCAGTTATGACCGATCTGGAACCGAGGCTGATGGAAATGGATCTGGGACCGCTGTTCGGACTGTGGTTCCAATCCCTCTTTATTGGCATTACCATGTGGGCGTTGTATATCTGTATCTTTATCGTTATTTATGGCCGTATGATCGAGATCTACCTTGTAACTTCGGTGGCTCCCGTTCCAATGGCTGCAATGATGGGCAAAGAATGGGGCGGTATGGGACAGAATTACCTCAGATCCCTGCTGGCACTGGGCTTTCAGGCGTTTCTCATTATCGTCTGCGTGGCAATTTATGCTGTGCTGGTGCAGAACATCGCTCTGGAAGATGACATCATCATGGCAATCTGGAGCTGCGTGGGCTACACCGTACTGCTATGTTTTACGCTGTTCAAAACAGGCAGTCTCGCCAAATCAGTCTTTCAGGCGCACTAAAACGGAAGGAGGTTTCCACATTGGCTTATGTACCCGTACCCAAGGACTTAACAAAAGTCAAAACAAAGGTCATGTTCAATCTGACCAAGCGGCAGCTTATCTGCTTCACGGGCGGAGCGCTTATTGGCGTACCGCTTTTCTTTTTGCTCAGAAAACCTACCGGAAACAGTGTAGCGGCTATGTGTATGATGCTGGTTATGCTGCCCTTCTTTATGCTGGCTATGTACGAAAAGCATGGACAGCCCCTGGAAAAGATCGTGGGCAACATTCTCAAAGTAGCTGTGATCCGTCCCAAGCAGCGTCCCTACCAGACCAACAACTTTTATGCCGTATTAAAGCGGCAGGAAATGCTCGATAAGGAGGTGTATGACATTGTTCACCGCAATAAAAAAATGGCTGCATCGGATGTTCGGAAAAACCGAGGAAAAAACTGTGCAGCCGGTAAAGACAAAGAAAAAGCTGTCCCGCGCCGATAAGAAGCAGATCGAAGCGGCCATTGCCCGCGCTAACCGCACGGACAAAAAAGGAAAATCTGCGCAGGACAGTATCCCTTATGAACGGATGTGGCCGGACGGAATCTGCCGCGTATCGGACAGCCACTACACAAAGACCATCCAGTTTCAGGACATCAACTATCAGCTCTCCCAAAACGAAGATAAGACGGCAATCTTTGAGGGGTGGTGTGATTTCCTCAATTATTTTGACAGCTCGATTCATTTCCAGCTGTCTTTTTTGAACCTTGCGGCATCGGAGGAGACCTTTGCTAACTCCATTTCCATCCCGCCCCAGAGGGACGCCTTTGACAGTATCCGCGAGGAATACACCACAATGCTGCAAAATCAGCTGGCCAGAGGTAACAACGGTCTCATCAAGACCAAATACCTGACCTTTGGTATCGACGCGGACAGCATCAAAGCCGCCAAGCCCCGTCTGGAGCGTATTGAGACCGATATACTTAATAACTTCAAGCGTCTTGGTGTAGCTGCCAGAACGCTGGACGGTAAAGAAAGGCTTTTTCAGCTTCATGCGGTATTCCACATGGATGAACAACTCCCGTTTCTGTTTGAATGGGACTGGCTGGCTCCTTCCGGTCTGTCCACAAAGGATTTTATTGCACCAAGCTCCTTTGAGTTCCGCACCGGCAAGCAGTTCCGTATGGGTAAGAAATACGGGACTGTTTCTTTTTTGCAGATTCTCGCACCGGAGCTGAATGACCGTCTGTTGGCTGATTTTCTGGATATGGAAAGCTCGCTCATTGTGAGTATGCACATTCAGTCGGTGGATCAGGTGAAAGCCATCAAAACGGTAAAGCGAAAGATTACCGACCTGGACCGCAGCAAGATCGAGGAACAGAAAAAAGCAGTCCGTGCCGGATACGACATGGACATCATTCCATCTGACCTTGCTACCTACGGCAGTGAAGCGAAAAAACTCTTGCAGGATTTGCAGAGCCGCAACGAGAGAATGTTCCTTTTGACCTTTCTGGTGCTGAACACAGCGGACAATCCCCGTCAGCTTGGCAACAACATCTTTCAGGCAGGCTCTATTGCCCAGAAGTATAACTGTCAGCTGACCAGGCTGGACTTCCAGCAGGAAGAAGGGCTGATGAGCTGTCTGCCTCTGGGTCTCAATCAGATTGAGATTCAGCGAGGACTGACCACCAGTTCCACAGCTATCTTTGTGCCCTTTACTACGCAGGAACTGTTCCAGAATGGGAAAGAAGCCCTGTACTACGGCATCAATGCTCTGTCCAACAACCTCATCATGGTGGACAGAAAGCTGCTGAAAAACCCCAACGGCCTGATTCTGGGTACGCCGGGTTCCGGTAAGTCCTTCAGCGCAAAACGAGAAATTGCCAACTGCTTTTTGCTTACCAGTGATGATGTCATTATCTGTGACCCGGAAGCGGAGTACGCACCTCTTGTTGAGCGTCTGCATGGGCAGGTCATCAAGATCTCACCTACTTCAACCAACTATATCAATCCGATGGATCTGAATCTGGACTATTCGGATGATGAAAGCCCGCTGTCACTCAAGTCTGACTTTATCCTCAGCTTGTGTGAGCTGATCGTGGGCGGTAAGGAGGGCTTGCAGCCGGTGCAGAAAACCATTATTGACCGTTGTGTACGGCTGGTTTACAACGAATATCTCAATGACCCAAAGCCAGAGAATATGCCGATTTTGGAGGACCTTTATAACTTGCTGCGGGAGCAGGAAGAAAAAGAAGCTCAGTACATTGCAACGGCATTGGAAATCTATGTAACGGGTTCGTTGAATGTGTTCAATCATCAGAGCAATGTGGACATTGATAACCGGATTGTCTGCTATGACATCAAGGAACTGGGCAAGCAGCTTAAAAAAATCGGTATGCTGGTGGTACAGGATCAGGTATGGAACCGCGTTACCATCAACCGTGCCGCCCACAAGTCCACCCGTTACTACATCGACGAGATGCACCTGCTTTTGAAGGAGGAGCAGACCGCCGCCTATACGGTGGAAATCTGGAAGCGATTCAGAAAATGGGGCGGTATTCCGACAGGTATCACCCAGAATGTCAAAGACCTTTTGAGCAGCCGCGAGGTAGAGAACATCTTTGAAAACTCGGACTTCGTGTATATGCTCAACCAGGCAGGCGGAGACCGTCAGATTTTGGCGAAGCAACTGGGGATTTCCACGCACCAGCTTAGCTATGTGACCCACTCCGGTGAGGGCGAGGGCCTGCTGTTCTATGGCTCCACGATCCTGCCGTTTGTAGACCACTTCCCGAAGAACACCGAACTTTACCGCATTATGACCACCAAACCTCAAGAATTGAAAAAGGAGGATGAATGATTATGAACCCCAACATTTTGAATAAAAACCCGCTGATGTTTTTTGACAGGGCGGTAAATGCCCAGCGCAGCCAGCTGCTTACGGTCATGGCCGATGCGGTAAGTGAGTGCCGCACGGCGGCAGATCAGGCAGCCGAACTGAATGAGACCGGTCAGGTGGGGCTTCTCCGTCTGGCAGAGGTCTGGAGCGCCATTCGTGCTAAAGAAGGTATGGGCGGCCTGATTCTGGAAGGAACCGAAGCGAAGATCCTGTCCGATGTGGTGGCACAGTTTTATGCCTACCTGTCCGGCTGTATGTTCAACGATCCTGTGGGAATGGCCATTTATGCAGAGCTGCACTACATGATGTCCTCCCTCATGCTGGGAGAATGGTTTGAATAAAGAGCCGCGCCTGCGCTTTACTGATGAGGAACGGTCTGATCCTGCACTGGAAAAGCCGATCCGTAAAGCGGAGAAAGCTGCGGCCAGAGCAGATAAGGCGCAGGCCAATATCCCAAAGAAAAAGGTCAGGCAGACGGTCATTGACCCGGATACCGGAAAAAAGACCTCGAAGCTGACCTTTGAGGACAAGAAAAAGCCACCTTCCAAAGTTTCTCAAGGAGTCAGGGAAGCTCCCGTCCATCTGGTTGCGGGCAAGCTCCACAAAGAGATCCGGGAAACAGAGCAGGACAATGTGGGCGTGGAAAGCGCCCACAAGTCCGAGGAGGCGGTGGAGACCGGCGCTTATCTGGTGCGGGAGGGCTATCGCAGCCACAAGCTGAAGCCGTACCGCAAAGCAGCACAGGCAGAGCGCCAACTGGAAAAGGCAAATGTAAATGTTCTGTACCAGAAATCTTTGCAGGAAAATCCCCAGTTTGCCAGCAATCCGCTTTCCCGCTGGCAGCAAAAGCAGGCCATCAAAAGGCAGTATGCCGCCGCCAAACACGCCGGTCAGACTGCCGGAAATACCGCCCAGGCTGCGTCCAAAACCGGAAAAGCCGCAAGGACGGTGAAAGAAAAGGCACAGCAGGCAGGGGCATTCGTCATGCGCCACAAGAAGGGTTTCCTGATGGCAGGGGTTTTGTTCCTCATTACCTGTATGCTGATGAATACCATGTCCTCCTGCTCCATGATGGCGCAGAGCATCGGTTCCGTTCTCTCCGGCACCACCTATCCGTCGGATGACTCGGAAATGCTGGCGGTGGAGGCAGATTATGCAGCCAGAGAAGCCCAGTTGCAGGAGGAAATCGACAACATAGAAAGCAGCCACCCAGGGTATGACGAGTATCGCTATGACCTTGGTATGATCGGCCATGACCCTCATGAGCTGGCAGCATTTCTGTCTGCCGTCTTGCAAGGTTACACCCAGCAGAGCGCTCAGGCAGAGCTGGCGCGTGTGTTTGCAGCACAGTATCAGCTGACGCTTACTGAGGAAGTGGAGATTCGCTACCGCACGGAGACCTCCACCGACCCGGAGACCGGCGAGACCACCTCAGAAGAAGTCCCCTATGAGTATTACATTTTGAATGTGAAACTCACCAGCAAGCCCATTTCCGCTGTGGCGTCGGAGTTACTGACCCCGGAGCAGATGGAAATGTATCAGGTTTACCGGCAGACCATGGGCAATAAGCCGCTGTTGTTTGGCGGTGGTTCCCCTGACATGAGCAATTCCGAGGACTTGACCGGTGTACAGTTCGTAAATGGAACCCGTCCCGGAAATCCGCAGTTGGTGGAGCTGGCCACGCGTCAGGTCGGCAATGTGGGCGGCTATCCTTATTGGAGCTGGTATGGCTTTGACAGCCGCGTGGAGTGGTGCGCCTGCTTTGTATCCTGGTGTTATAACCAGGCTGGAAAAAGTGAGCCGCGCTTTGCAGGCTGTGAGTGGCAGGGCGTTCCGTGGTTCCAGTCTCATGGACAATGGGGTGCAAGAGGCTATAACAATCTGGCTCCCGGAGATGCAATTTTCTTTGATTGGGATTTGGATGGGACAGCAGACCATGTGGGTATCGTGATCGGTACGGATGGCAGCCGCGTTTATACCGTGGAGGGAAATTCCGGCGATGCCTGCAAGATCAAAAGTTATGACCTGAATTATCAAAGTATTAAGGGCTACGGCCTGATGAACTGGTAACAGACTTTGTGGAAAGGAGTGAACGGTTATGGCAAAAAACAAAATTGAACGTATCGACCAGGAAATTGAGAAAACCCGTGAGAAGATTGCGGAATATCAGGAAAAGCTCAAGACCCTGGAAGCACAGAAAACGGAGGCAGAGAATCTGGAAATCGTTCAGATGGTTCGTGCGTTACGCATGACTCCAGCACAGCTGAACGCTATGCTTTCCGGTGGAATGAACCACGGCAGAGATACAGCACTGTCGGAATCAAATAATCAGGAGGCTACCGCTTATGAAGAATAAAAGAATTTGCAAAACACTTTCCGCCCTTTGCCTGACAATGGTTGTGGCATTTGGCTTTACGATCCCTGCTTTCGCACAGGGGTCAGAACAGGCTCCGGCGGCACCGGCAGAGGATTCTACCAATGACAGCAATGTGATTGTGGAAGAAACAGAACCGGCACCGGCACTTACACCGGAGGGGAATGCGGCATTGGTGGATGATTTTGGAGGCAATAAGCAGCTTATTACTGTTACGACCAAAGCTGGAAATTACTTTTACATCCTGATTGATAGGGCGAATGAGGACAAGGAGACTGCTGTTCACTTTCTGAATCAGGTGGACGATGCAGACCTTGCGGCGCTGATGGAAGATGGAAAACCCAAAGAGGAGATGCCTGCGGTATGCAGCTGTTCAACAAAATGTGAAGCAGGGGCAGTCAATACGGCCTGCCCGGTCTGCGCAACTGATAAGAGTAAATGTACGGGCAAAGCACCGGAACCTCCGGCAGAAACATCGGAGCCGGAAAAAGAGAAGCCTGCCGGATTGAACCCGGCTGCGATAGTCCTTTTGCTGGCTCTGCTGGGAGGCGGTGGCGTATTTGCCTACTTGAAGCTCGTTAAGAACAAGCCTAAGACCAAGGGCAATGACAGTCTGGACGATTATGATTATGGCGAGGAAGATTCCGAGGAATGGGAAACCGAGGATGAGGAGTCGGAAGAACCGGATGCTGACGGGGGCAGCACAGAAGAAGATGATGAGGACAGTGTGAAATGACCCGTTTCACAGACAGTCCCTATGAACGCATGATGACACGCAGGCCGGAGGGCGGGAAGGAAACTTCCCGTCCTCCTTCTTTACCCCACAGCCACCCCTGCTATGGTTGCGGGAATTATGGAAGGCCCTGCGTAGGTATCTGTCACCGGGAAATGTCCCGATGGCTCAAAGAGAGGAGGAACCATCATGGCTCAACATAAATTGGTAATTGCCGAAAAACCATCAGTTGCCCAGAGTTTGGCGGCGGTGATCGGCGCAACCGTCCGTAAGGACGGGTATCTGGAGGGCAACGGCTGGCGTGTCAGCTGGTGCGTGGGCCACTTGGCCGGTCTTGCGGATGCAGACAGCTATGACCCCAAGTATGCCAAGTGGCGATATGATGACCTGCCTATTCTGCCGGAGTATTGGCAGATGGTGGTGGGAAAGGATAAGAAAAAGCAGTTTGATATTCTCAAAAAGCTGATGAATGCCCCGGATGTTTCGGAGGTGGTAAATGCCTGCGATGCCGGACGCGAGGGCGAGTTGATCTTCCGTAGCGTCTATGAGCTGGCAGGTTGCAAGAAGCCGATGAAAAGGCTCTGGATTTCTTCGATGGAGGACTCTGCCATAAGGGAAGGCTTTGCAAACCTGCGCCCCGGTGCGGATTATGACGGACTTCGGGATGCTGCCCTCTGCCGTGCCAAGGCCGACTGGCTGGTGGGGATCAATGCGACAAGGCTTTTTTCCGTGCTGTATCACCGAACCCTCAACATCGGGCGCGTGATGTCCCCGACGCTGGCGCTTATTGTTCAGCGAGAAGCTGAGATCGACACCTTTCAGCCGATTCCCTTTTATACCGTGGCGCTGGAGCTGCCCGGTCTTACCGTATCCGGGGAGCGCATGGCGAATAAGGCCGCTGCCGAGCAGCTGAAAGAAGCCTGTCAGGGTGCAGCTGTCACAATCAAAAAGGTGGAGTGCAAGGAAAAGTCCGAAAAGCCGCCTGCCCTCTATGACCTGACTACTCTGCAAAGAGATGCCAACCGCCTGCTTGGATTTACAGCCCAGCAGACCCTGGACTATCTGCAAAGCCTGTATGAAAAGAAGCTCTGCACCTATCCCCGTACTGACAGCCGCTATCTGACTGGTGATATGGCAGACAGCCTGCCGGTGCTGGTGAATCTGGTTGCCAATGCTATGCCGTTTCGCAAAGGGATCGCCATTACCTGTGATCCGCAGACGGTCATCAACGATAAGAAAGTAACCGACCACCACGCAGTAATCCCTACCAGAAATCTCAAGGATGCAGACCTTTCTGCCCTTCCTGCGGGAGAAAAAGCGGTGCTGGAGCTGGTGGCCCTGCGTCTGATGTGCGCCGTAGCCCAGCCCCATATCTATTCGGAAACCGTTGTGATTGCAGCGTGTGCCGGTGGGGAGTTTACCACAAAAGGAAAAACGGTGAAGCACCCCGGATGGAAAGCACTGGAGGACGCTTACCGTGCCAAAATGAAGGATGCAGAGCCGAAAAAAGAGGGCGCAGAGAAAGCCCTGCCGGAGCTGACCGAAGGACAGACCCTTTCGGTTGCTGCGGCAATCGTCAAAGAAGGTAAAAGCAGTCCACCTCAGCACTTTACGGAGGATACCTTGTTGTCCGCAATGGAGACTGCCGGAAAAGAGAATATGCCGGAGGATGCCGAGCGAAAAGGTCTGGGGACACCGGCCACCCGTGCCGGTATTTTGGAAAAGCTGGTATCTGCCGGTTTTCTGGAACGAAAAAAGAGCAGGAAAACGGTGCAGCTTCTCCCTTCCCACGATGCAGTTTCCCTTATCACAGTGCTGCCGGAACAACTGCAATCGCCGCTTCTGACTGCCGAGTGGGAGTACCGCCTGGGCGAGATCGAGCGCGGGCAGCTTGCCCCGGAGGAGTTTTTAGATGGGATCAGCACCATGCTGAAAGATCTGGTGGGGACTTATCAGGTCATCAAGGGAACTGAGTACCTGTTCACTCCGCCCCGTGAGGTGGTGGGCAAATGCCCTCGCTGCGGCGGTGAAGTTGCAGAACTGCAAAAAGGCTTCTTCTGTCAGAATGATTCTTGCAAATTTGCAATCTGGAAAAACAACAAATGGTGGGCTGCCAAGAAAAAACAGCCGACCAAGGCTGTGGTGTCTGCGCTGCTGAACGATGGCCGTGTCCGTGTGACGGGGTTATATTCGGAGAAAACCGGCAAGACCTACGATGCCACTGTGGTTTTGGAGGACGATGGACAGTATGCCAACTTCAAGCTGGAATTTGACCAGCGGAAAGGAGGCAGCCGATGAAGCTCTCTTTAGTGGAACGGGAAACCATTCTCCTCTATAACCAGGCAGAACCAATGGCTGAGGTCTACACCCACGATCCCCGCCTGATGGAGAAACTGGAACTGCTGGCAAAAAAGCACCCCGACCAGATCACCCGAAAGGACGCCCATAACTTTACCGTCCCCAAGCGGTGTGTATCAGTCCGGGAGCCATACAGCGCCGAGCGTCGCAAAGCTGCCAGTGAGCGTGCGAAAGCCGCCGGATACCAGCCCCCTGTGAAAAAGTCCGGCAGTTAAAGGCACATGGCAGAGAATGTATTTGAAGCAGTCAAGCAGTCGGTCAGCACCAGAGAAGCGGCAGAGTTTTACGGGATAAAAGTCAGTCGAACTGGTATGGCCTGCTGTCCTTTTCACGATGATAAGAACCCCAGCATGAAGGTAGACCAGCGGTTCCACTGCTTTGGCTGCGGTGCAGATGGGGATGTGATCGACTTTACCGCAAAGCTCTTTGACCTCTCCCCAAAAGAAGCGGCGGAGAAACTGGCACAGGACTTTGGCCTGATCTATGACAGTCAGGCCCCTCCCCGCAGGAGATATGTCCGGCAAAAAACCGAGGCACAGAAGTTTCGGGAGGATCGACAGCGCTGTTATCGCGTACTGTCCGATTACTACTATCTGCTGAAAAAATGGGAAGCCGACCGTTCTCCCAGGACACCGGAGGAAGAACCGCACCCCCGTTTTGTGGAAGCAATCCAGAAGAAAGCCTATGTAGAATACCTGCTGGACCTTTTTCTTTATGAAAGTGAAGAAGAACAAAAGGCATGGATTGCAGAACACACAGCAGAAATCACACACTTGGAAAGGAGATTGAAAATCATGGCTGAGAACAAACCCACCAACCGAGAACGGCTAAGGGAAATCACAGATGGCATCGAGCAGGGCATCAAAGAACTGTTTGAGAGTGAAAAGTATATGCGCTATCTGTCCGTCATGTCCCGCTTCCACCGCTATTCGGTAAACAACACCATGCTCATCTATATGCAGAAGCCGGACGCCACTTTGGTAGCCGGATACAATAAGTGGAAAGACCAGTTTGAGCGTCATGTAAAAAAGGGCGAGCATGGCATTACCATCATCGCTCCCACACCGTACAAGAAGAAAATCGAGGAGCAGAAGCTGGACCCGGATACCAAGGCTCCGATTCTGGATAAAGACGGAAAGATCGTCACAGAGGAAAAAGAAATCGAGATCCCCATGTTTCGCCCGGTCAAGGTCTTTGATGTGAGCCAGACCGACGGGAAACCTTTGCCGGAGCTTGCTTCCTCCCTTTCCGGCAATGTGCCAAATTATGAGGCATTCATGGAGGCCCTGCGCCGCAGCGCACCGGTGCCGATTACTTTTGAAGCAATGGCCGCCGATACGGACGGCTATTTTTCTGCCGATCATCAGAAAATTGCCATTCGTCAGGGCATGAGCGAGGTGCAGACGGTTTCAGCCACAGTACACGAGATTGCCCACAGCAAGCTCCATGACCCTAAAAAATATGAAATGCTACCGTCATGGAAGGTTGTGCAGGAGAGTGAAGGTGGAACCAAACATGATTTCAAGTTGGATTTTGCCACAGAAAAAGAAGCCGAACAGTTTGCTTCTGATATGGATTGGCGTTATGTGGACGAAAATCAGTTTGAATGGCGTCTTGCAGTTGAGGAAGATCCAACCGCAGAAAAACAGGCAATCAAAAACCGCCACACGGAGGAAGTGGAGGCTGAAAGCATCTCCTATGCGGTCTGCAAGTATTTTGGCATCGAGACCGGAGAAAACAGCTTCGGCTATATTGCAAGCTGGAGTCAGGGCAAGGAACTGAAAGAGTTGAGAGCCAGTTTGGAGACCATCAACCAAACCTCCGGCACTTTGATCTCCGACATTGAGCGCCACTATAAGGAAATCTGCAAAGAGCGCGGAATCGACCCTCATGCAAAGGTAGAGCCGGAACCCGCCCCGATAGAGCAGCCAGCAGATGCCATTAAGGTATCTGATAGGCTGCCGACCGGCGATCTGACCTACTATGTAGCAGAGTGCATGGAATTTCCAAACCTCGGAGAATACCACGATAACCTGTCTTTGGAGGAAGCAATCCGCATTTATCAGGAGATTCCGGCAGAACGAATGAACGGGATCAAGGGCATTGGTTTTGAGCTGAAAGACGGAAGCGACTATGAAGGACCTTTTCCGATTTTGACCGGCCAGACCATTGACCTGGACACCATCCAGGCAATCGACTATTACCGTGATAATCCTCTGGTGCAAAAAGCGGTAAAGGAACTGGCTGCGGCAATGCCGGAAATGGAAGTGCTGGGGGCGGACGCCAATCAGCAGGAGGCTTTGTTTCTGATCGACAATGCCACCTATCTTCATATCCAGTCCTGTGACAGCGGCTGGGACTATACCCTTTACGATGCCGCATCCATGAAAGAGCTGGATGGTGGTCAGTTGGATATGCCGGAGATTTCCCGCATGAAGGCAGTTCTCCAGATTTGTGATGACAACGATTTGGGCAGAGACTCGGTAAAAGACGCGCCGTTGTCCATGATTGAGACCTTGCAGGAAGCTGCCTATCAGCAGATGCAGGCAGAGGTCAGTCAGATGGCTGCTTCTTCCCAGCTGCCGGAGGCACAGGAGCAGGCGCTGGATGAATACCCTATGCCTGATGAGCAGGTATCCATACCGGATATGCAGGAATACGGCTACTCCTATGATGGGATGTTCCCTGTTACCAGAGAACGGGCGCTGGAACTGGATGCCGCTGGTTTGACTGTCTATGTGCTGCATGAGGACAATACGGAGAGTATGGTATTTGACTCGCAGGAAATCATGGATCATGGCGGCATTTTTGGTGTGGACCGTGAGGAATGGGAGAAAAGCCCTCAGTTCCACGAAAAGGTCATGGAGCGCCAGGAACATCAGCAGGAACGGGAACAGGCATTTCTCGCTCAGAACAGAGATTGCTTTGCCATCTATCAGGTGAGCCGTGACGATCCGCAGAATGTGCGCTTTATGAATCTGGATTGGTTAAAGTCCCATGACATTTCCATAGACCGCAGCAATTATGACCTCATTTACACCGCTCCGCTGAGTGAGTCTGGCACTGTGCCGGAGCAGCTGGAAAAACTATATGAGCAGTTTAATCTGCAAAAGCCGGCGGATTTTCACAGTCCTTCTATGAGTGTTAGTGACATCGTTGCGATCAAGCAGGATGGTAAGGTATCCTGTCATTACTGTGACAGTGTTGGTTTTACCCAGATCCCCGGATTCCTGCCGGAAAATCCGCTGAAAAATGCGGAGATGGCCGTGGAGGACGATTACGGCATGATCGACGGTATCATCAACAATGGCGCAAAAGAGCCTACGGTGGCAGAGCTGGAACAGCAGGCCCGCAGCGGTCAGTCTATTTCCCTCATGGATTTGGCTGCCGCTGCCCATCGGGAGGAACGGGAAAAGAAAAAGTCCGTCATGGAGCAGCTGAAAAGCCAGCCCAAGGCAGAACACAAAAAGATAGCGCCAAAAAAGAGTGCGGAAAGGGAGATTTGATATGGGAAACTTTACTTTTGAGGAAATGAACCTGATGTGCATTTACAATACCGGCAGCCGCACCGGACTGATCGACAGCCTGCGTGAGATGCGCGGCGAGCTGGCCCCGGAGGAAACCGAGCTGCGGGAGTTGACAGACAGCGCACTGGGCAAGCTCCAGGCCATGAGTGATGCCGAGTTTGCCGAGCTGGAGTTGTATCCGGATTTTGACCAGTAAACACCATAACCGCAGGGATGGGGTGGCAATTTGCCACCCCACCTTTTACCCCAAAACTGAAAGGAGGACAGAACACTATGCCAACCAAAGCTGAACTATATGCACAGATGGCGGAGAAGGTAACAACGCAGCTCACGGGGAGCTGGCAGGAATGGGCAGGGTTTCTCACTACTGCTTCCCGCCTTTACAAGTACCCGTTCCATGAGCAGTTGATGATCTACGCCCAGCGTCCGGACGCCACCGCCTGTGCAGAGTACGATTTGTGGAATGAAAAGATGGGCCGGTATGTAAGGCGCGGCTCCAAAGGGATTGCTCTGGTGGACGATTCCGGGGACAGACCTCGCCTGCGTTATGTCTTTGACATTTCCGACACCGGAACCCGTGAACATTCCCGCACTCCCTGGCTGTGGCAGCTGGAGGAGCGCCATCTGGATTCCGTGCAGGCCATGTTTGAGCGCACCTATGATGTTTCCGGTGATGACCTTGCCGGACAGCTCACCGAGGTAGCCGGAAAACTGGCTGAGGAATACTGGACGGAGCATCAGCAGGACTTCTTCTATATCGTTGACGGTTCCTTTTTGGAGGAATATGATGAGTTTAACATCGGAGTACAGTTCAAGGCAGCAGCCACCGTCAGTATCACTTATGCTTTGATGTCCCGCTGTGGACTGGAACCGGAACGCTACTTCGACCACGAAGATTTCATGGCGATCTTTGATTTCAATACTCCGGCAACCATCGGAGCGCTGGGAACAGCGGTCAGCCAGATCAACCAGCAGGTGCTGCGGCAGATCGGCGTTACCGTCCGAAATGCAGAGCGCGAAGCCAACCAAGAAAGGAGCAAACAAGATGAACAATCCCATGACCTATATCCAGAACGGAGACTATCTGATTCCCGACCTGAAGCTGAGCCAGCAGCCGGAGAAACCCCTGGGCAAGTACGGCAGGATGAGGAAAACCTACCTGAAGGAACACCGTCCCATCCTCTACAACCAGATGTTGCTGAGCGAGAAGCTGTACCCGCACCTTCTGGAGATCGACGAGACCGCCCAGAGCAGACTGGAGCAGATGATGCCCCAGCTGGCGAAGGAAGCGGGAGCCACCGAGGAACTGAAAGCCAGCGATCCCATGAAGTGGGTGGGGCTGATGAACACCTGCAAAGCTCAGGCCGAGGAAATCCTGATGGCGGAGCTTATCAACAGCTGACTCTAAACCTGTTCCTCTCCGAAGCGGAACAGATCCAATCCATAGATGAAGCAGAGAATGTAGCGCATACATCCTCTGCTTTTTCTTTTGCCCAAAATGACATCGACCATGTGCTGCGTTTGGGCGGCAATACAGACCGTCAAAGGGAGCGTGTGGTTGCAGCCTTTGAAAAGCAGAAAACCACCGCTGAGATTGCCGAGATACTGAAAACGCTGTACCACGGCGGCAATGGCCTTGGCAGTGTGAGCGCATGGTATGCCGAGGATGGTATCCATCTTTCCCACGGGAAGTCTGTCCGTTATGACAGGTCTGCCCAGGTCATTTCCTGGGAGAGCGCCGCAGAGCGTATCGGGGAGCTTTTGGAGAGCGGCCAGTTTGCCTCCAATGTGGAGCTTGCAGAAGCGGCAGGCTATGAACGCTCCCTCCTCTCGGAAAAGCTCTGGCATCTGTATCACGATCTCAGTGAGGACGCCAGAGAAGCCGGATATTTGTCCTGCCTGTCAGAGATCAAAGGCAATGGTTTCCCAGAGGAGACCCGCCGCCTGACGGAGCAGCTGAGTGACCCGGCTTCCCGCCAGACACTCAAGGAAGAATACGCTGCCTTCTGGACTGCCTATCAGCAGGACCGTGACCTGTTGCGTTTTCACTATCATAGACCGAGGGAGATCTGGGAGAACCTGAAGGACCTTGACCTGCCCCGCAGGACCTTTTCTTCAGAGCTTTCCAAAGTGCCAACCGTCCAGCACTTTATTACCGAGGATGAGATCGACGCCGCCATGACCGGCGGAAGCAGTTTCGCCGGAGGAAAAGGCCGTATCTATGCGTTCTTCATGGAAAACCATACGGATAAGGAGAAAGTAAGATTCCTCAAAGACGAGTATGGCATTGGCGGACGCTCTCATGCCTTGTCCGGTGCAACACACAGCGGCGAAGATCACGATGGGAAAGGACTGCACTATAAAAAGCAGGACTGCCCGGATGTTCACTTGAACTGGGAAAAGGTTGCCAAGCGCATTACCTCACTTGTCCAGAAAGACCGCTATCTTACCGAACAGGAACAGGCGCAGTATGACAAAATCCAGGCTGAAAAGGAACTGGCAGAAGAAGATGCCATTCAAGCCCAGCAGCCGGAGATGGATGAAGAAACGCCAAAGCCTACCCTTGGGGAGCAGTTTGAGCAGTATAAGCCTGTGGTGACTGCCGCCATTTCCGAGGATACCGCATATCGCAATGCCTGCGGTCATTCTGACCGTGAAAATGCTGTCATCGAGGGCAATGCCGCTGTGCGCCGTGCGGTTCTTGGTTCTAAGGATATGGAGCTGATCCGACTCTATTCGGATGTGCCGGAGTTCCGTCAGCGTTTACACCGGGAAGTGATCGACGAAACCTATCCAAAGCTCCATGAGCTTCTGCGCCCTCTTTCTCAGGAAGATATTGATACTGCCCTTTGTGCATGGAACGGCAATATCGAGAGTAAACACGCTGTTGTCCGCTATATGAAAGACCATGCAAGAGAAAAAGATACCGCCGCATGGCTGGCTCAGGAATACGGCGGCAGTAACAGCAACAGCCTGTTCGTTGTCCGTGCCGGCAGCCCGGAGGAAACGCAGCTGCCCTGGCCGAAGGTACAGCGCAGGCTTGCCCAGCTCATTCAGGAGGACCGGTTCTATACCGAAGAAGAACAGGACCGTTTTGACGACATCGACCCAATCGCCATCCGGGAAGCTCTGGAGGAAAGAGGGATCGTCAACGGCCAGGTGGCAGACCCGGAAAAACTGGACAATGCCCCGTTTATCCAACAGGTGATGTCAGATGCCGAGCAGATCGCAGATGCCGAGACAGAGCAGACTTCCGAAGTTTCCATTTCCGATGAGGAATATGACGCAGTTCGCCGCCCAATTCCGCAAAGAACCTCCTATGACCCAGCCGCCCCGGTCTATGCCGTGGGCGATACCGTGTATATCGAGGATGACGCCTATCAGATCACCGAGCTGCGGGAGGACACCGTACAGCTTCTGCCCACCGGGATGGTATATCCCATCTACCGGGCAGAGCGCAAAGAACAGTTCGAGCAGCTGCTTCGGGCAGACCGCCGCAATGCTTACTATACCGAGTTTCTTCCTACTGACCCGGACAAGGCAGATCAGGACTTGCGGGATGTATTGGCTCATGGATTGATGGATGAAGCGGATAAAAAGCAGATTTCCACGCTGCTGCAATCCGGCAGGAGCAACAGCGAGATCGCCTACTGGCTGAGCAGAGCCTATTCCGGTGAGATCGAGACACTGAATCTGGAGACCGGCGATATTGCCGATTACCGTACCACGGCACAGGGCATAGAGCTGGAAGTCATGGATGCAGAGGAAAAGCGTCTGGCTATGCTGTATTTCCGCTGGGATGAGGTTGCGCCTTTGCTGCGCGGGATGTATGCCCGTCAGCAGGACGGTTTTGGACAGGAACAGCCCCAACCGGCTACCGAATCCCCGACCTTCCATTCCGAGACCATGGCCGTCTATCCGGGCGATAAGAACAATCTGCCTTATGATGTGGTGGTGGAACGACTGCATATCGAGGAGCCGGAGCCGCCAGCCCCTGTGACTGAGCCGGAGAAAACCTTTGAGGAAGTGCTGGACGAACACCCGGTTTCCATTCAGGTCAATGGCCAGTGGCAGACCTTCCCCAATGCCAAAGCTGCCGAGGAAGCATCTTATGAGGAATACAAGGCTAACCTGTGCCGCAATGCAAAAAACTTCCGCATTACCGATGAGCATTTGGGCGAAGGCGGTCCGAAAGCCAAGTTCCAGGCAAATGTCAATGCGATTCGTTTGCTGAAAGAGCTGGAAGCTGCCGGACAGCAGGCAAGCCCCGAACAGCAGGAGGTTCTTTCTCGATATGTGGGCTGGGGCGGTCTCTCTGATGCGTTTGACCCGGAGAAACCGGCATGGGCTTTAGAGTATGCCCAGCTAAAAGAACTGCTGACCCCGGAGGAATATGCCGCCGCCAGAAGCTCTACCCTCAACGCCCATTACACCAGCCCTACGGTCATTCAGGCCATCTATGAAGCGGTGGACCGTATGGGATTTGAGACCGGAAATATTCTGGAGCCGTCTATGGGTGTGGGCAATTTCTTTGGTATGTTGCCGGAGAAAATGCGAAACAGCCGTCTGTACGGCGTGGAGCTGGACAGCCTGACCGGCAGAATTGCCCGCCAGCTGTACCAGAAAGCCAACATCCAAATCACCGGCTTTGAGAAAGCCGACCTGCCCGACAGCTTTTTTGATGTGGTCATCGGCAATGTGCCATTCGGGGATTACAGCGTGGTTGACCCGCAGTACAATCGGCTGCACTTCAAGATCCACGATTATTTTATAGCCAAATCCATCGACAAACTGCGCACGGGCGGCATCATCGCCTTTATCACCACCAGCGGTACGCTGGATAAAAAAAGCGAGGAAGTGCGCAAGTACATC
>ENA-OOST01000053-OOST01000053.1-human-gut-metagenome-genome-assembly--contig:-NODE-53-length-16900-cov-1.939567_pt1 | contig 16900 bp, 15 predicted proteins | sample MGYA00241316_ERZ501227 | MGnify/ENA primary metagenome ERZ501227 (study PRJEB25962, sample SAMEA2042498) | human gut metagenome | biome: human gut; feature: human-associated habitat; material: faeces...
TCTCCTCGCACTGCCGTCGCTGCCATGCGGGCATTATTTTCTCCAGCTCTTTCAGTTTCCATCCTTTCATAAAGCGTATCTCGTCCTTTTCCTGCTCCGTGCACAGGCTGATGCGCAGCAGTTCGGGGTAGAGCACCTGTATATGGAAAATCTTGGCTCTCCACAGCAGCATGGACATCTGCCAGGGGGTGAGGGCATGGATGCGGTTCAGGGTGAGCAGCATTTCCAGATAATGACGGTAGAAGGCTTTGTCCACGGTCATGAGTTGGTTTATCAGATAGTTCATTTTTATTATTGTTAAATGAAAAGATTAGTTGAATGGAGAAGCAGGAAATCAAAGCGGAGGAAAGGAACGCTATCTTTGGAGAAATTATCCTTGGATACGCTATCTTTGAAAAAACCTCTTTGAAAACAAACGGTTCTCATTGGAAACCCTATCTTTGGAGAAAGCTTCCCTTAAAAGCGGTATTCCTTCACAGCATCAAAACAAGGACACACTTTTATCCATTCTTCGGGTTCTATCTCGCCGTTGCCGTTCAGGTCGGGACTGAGGTCGCGGTGACCGCAGAGGCGGCTGCCGGGATAATCGCGCAGCAACAGCATTACGAGCACCCGCAGGGAGTGTTTCTGAAAATCGGTACGGGTAGCGACAGGGCGTCCCCGTTCATCCAACCCGCTCTCGCAGCAAATACCTATGCTGTGAGCGTTATAGCCGCGGCACGCTCCTCGGAATGTTTCAAAGGACGGAGCATCTTTATATCACCGTTCTTGCAGATATAATAGTGATAACCTGCGCCGGAGAAGCCCCGGCGCAGGTGGTCTGTTGTCAAGTCATGTTCGGTGTAGCTACGGTCACAGCGGGTAGCGGAACAGTGAATGACGATGAGGTTGATAAATCTCACTTTTATTAAGTATAAAGTTAAGTAACTTAAGAATTAAGTACGTAATTTACGCATGAAGTACAATCAGGCGGGCATTGCGTTCATGCCTAAAGCGCCTAAAACAGCCGAAGCTACGGCGATTACGATTTTAAGGAGCTTGTCCCACCAGTTTGATTTTGTTGTCATAAGATTTAAATTAAGGGTTTCATTTTTATAAGTTATGTTAAAAAAAACGGGCACAAAGGTATACAAAAAAGCGATGTATAATACGTATCGAATACTCTTCGGGAACAAGCCGCTATCTGCAAGTAAACAAATTTCAGAAAAATGCAGTATATTTATCGCGTGCGGTAATGGCGCACGCAAAGACTGTAAATATTATAAAGCCAACAGATTATGAAAGATTTAACAACCTTTACGCTTTCAGTCATACAGGAACTGGAAGACGAGGGGCGGTTCGGAACCGCCCATGTATACCGCAGCATGCTACGGGCTTTCCAACGGTACTGGGAAAGCGAACATCCAAAAAACGAAATACGCATGCGGAAAGCGTTTGATATCGCCACGATACACAAATTCGAAAGGCACCTGCTGGAGAGGATGCTCAAGCTGAACACCATGTCCACCTACCTGCGCATGTTGCGGGCAGTATACAACCGCGCGCTGCTGGCAGGCCTCACCGACTATGTGCCCGGACTGTTCAAACATGTATATACCGGAACCCGTGCCGACGTGAAACGCGCACTCCCACCTGCCGAAATGGGACAAGCACTCGACATCTCCGCTTCCTTGCACCGGGAACTCAAAGAAGCGCAGATATGGTTCGCACTGCTCTTCCTCTTGCGGGGAATGCCGTTTGCAGACCTCGCAAGGCTGCGTAAATGCGATTTCAAGGACGGGGTAATTACCTACCGAAGACAGAAAACGGGAAGGCAGATACGTGTACACGTAACCGAAGAAGCCGCTGAGCTTATCCGCCGATGCGCCGACCGCCGCACGGACTCGCCCTACCTGCTCAACATACTGGGGGACGAAAACTGCCGTTTCCCCCTGGGAAGGCGTGAAGAATACCGACATTACCAACAGGTCCTGCGGAGATTCAACCGGAAACTCAAACTACTGGCGGCAGCCCTCAGACTGGGCAGAAAGCTGTCGTCCTACACTGCAAGGCACACATGGGCAACAACGGCGTTCCACACCAGAGTCGCCGTGGGAGTAATAAGCAACGCACTGGGGCATTCATCGGTAAAGGTTACGGAAACCTATCTGAAACCCTTCGAAAACGAAATGCTGGACAGGACCAATAAAAAAATTATCGCTTACGTGAAGAAATGCAGTATCCGACAAGGATGACAAGGGAGCATTCCATGTATATAACTATGATACAGATTATTACAAAGGGATTACTTTGTAGGTAACGGAGGATATTCCTACCGCAAAAGTAACTATAAAACTTGAAAAACAAAATAAAAAAGATAAAATCTTATCATATACGGCATAAAAGACCGGCAGCAGACAAAACAGAACAAACCGACTTCAACCAATAAAGCAAAGCCCCCCTTGCCGCCTTCCGGTAGGAAAGCGGGAAAACGTCTGTTATATAACTTTATCGGTTATACAACCCGGATGCATATGCGGCAGACGCTTCTGCAGGGTATCTGAGGGCAATCTTCCGTTACCTACAAAGTAACGGCCGGATACCAACAATCAAACAAACAAGAAAACTACATGATAACGCCCAAAACACAGACTGCCATTGCAGTACTCAAATGCATCTATGCAAGAGACTACGGTACTTGCATAAAGCAGTGCACACTTACAGAAGGGCAGATGCGGGTATTGCTGACACAGCTCACCAATGCCGGACTTATCATCCTGAAAGAAAAGGAACATCCGCTGGAAATACAGTCCTATATTCCTGCTAAAAAAGCCATGGAAATATCCCTGCTGGATATTCTCGAAGCCACGGGAGGACATCTGAACTGCAACAGCCCCATTACCGAGCGGTTCTATGCACAATACGGAAGAGCCGCACAAAAACTCGGAATAGTAAACCAGATAACCAGGATATACCTGAAGGAGATTACACTGACAGATTTATAACAGGAACAAAGAAATTGAGAAGCAGAAAATACATACCGATGCTGATGCTCCTTGCCCTGCTGTCGTGTGCAGGCAAGGCAGGGGCGCAAACCGTTGCCGTGAAAAGCGACCTGCTTACGGGGGGCATGCTCGCCTCGCCCAACCTCGGTGTGGAACTAAAGCTGTCGGAACGTTTCACGCTGGAGGCCGGGGTTTATTACAACCCCTTTCCGGCAGGAGGAGACAAACGCTGGAAACACTGGTTCGTGCAGCCGGAGCTGCGCTACTGGATGTGCCAGCCCTACGGAGGACATTTCTTCGGGACAGGCCTGATGTACGGCGTGTACAACGTAGCCAAGGCAAGGCTGCCTTTCGGGCTGTTCAAAGGGGTACGTTCCGAAAGATACGAGGGAGACTTTACGGGAGTGGGAATATCATACGGCTATCACTTCATCCTCTCCCCCCGCTGGGGACTGGAGACAAGCATCGGCGTAGGATTCCTGCACACCCGATACGAACGCTACCGCTGCGCGCACTGCGGAGAAAAGACAGGAAGCGGAAACAGGAATTTCATCGCTCCCACCAAAGCCTCCATATCCTTAGTGTATATGATGCAATAATAACAAGATAAATTACAACAGCAAATTGAAAGTATGAAAAACTTAATCCGTATTCCTATGATAATGGCACTATCGGCGCTCTGCTGCCGGGCAGGTCATGCACAGGAATTCTACCGGGGGGAAATGTTCGTCACCGGACAGCAGTTCTCGCTTGCGGACGGGCGTCTGAACATTGACCTCTCAGTCGATTTCGAAGGACTGAGAATGCCCTCGGACGAATCGCTGACCCTGACGCCCGTACTCATCAGCGGGGAAAACGAGCAAGCCCTGCCGGCGGTACTCATCAACGGCAAGGAAAAGCAGAAAGTGTACCAGCGGCAAAAGGAATTTGCCGGAAACGGGCATCCGGCCCCCATACCCGCAGTAGTGATAAGGAACGACGCCAGGATGGCGCGCTCCTTCCGATACCGGGTGGCAGTGCCCTATAAGGAATGGATGAAGGACGCCCGGCTCCTGATGAGAACGAAGGAATGCGCCTGCCACGGCAAACAGGGCAAGGCCTACGAAGACAGGATTGCCGGCAGGCTGAACCTGCCCGAAAACCGCACTTCAGCCTGGGACATGGATACGGACAGGAAATACCTGGCCTGGGTGAACTTCATCGAGCCTGCACCCGGCAAAGACACACTGCATGCAGTGACGGGGTCCATCCCCTACTTTGGCAAAGGGAAGCAGGAAAAAGGAGAGAAAACGCTGGGAGAATTGTCCGAAAGCAAACAGAACTTAGAAATATACCACCGGCTGCGCAATGCTTTGCAGAACATCCGACGGGAAGAGGGAACGGAACTCCTGAAAGTGAAGGTTACAGGATACGGGGCACCTGCCGGAAACCTGAAAAAGAACGAAATGAATGCACTGGCACGCTCACTGAACCTTAAAGCATACCTGCGGGAAAACCGGCTTGCAACTGGCATTCCGCTGGAAGTAACCTGGATTCCGGAAGACTGGGACTCCATTGCCGCACTGACAAGACAAAGCGGCATGATGTTCAGGGAGGCCGCCCTAGACCTGATAGGGAGTGTAGACATGGATAAAGGGCGGGAACGAATGCTGATGAAACTTGCCGACGGAAAGCCCTACAGATACCTGGCGGAAAAGATATTTCCCGAAGTTATGCGGGTCGACTACAGGATAGAGTACACCCGCCAGCAGCCGGATGCGGCGGAGAGCCTGAGGATGTCCCGTACTGGAGAACGTCAGACACTGCGCCTGAACGAGCTCTTTGCGGTAGCGGGCAGTTACCCGAAAGGATCTACGGAATACAACGATGTACTCGACCTCACAGCCCGCCTGTTTCCCGACAGCCCCGAAGCCAATATCAATGCAGCGGCCGTGGCACTCACCAAAGGGGAAACGGCCAAAGCGCGGCGCTATCTGGAGAGATTCGCAACCATGCCAATCGCATACAACAACATGGGCATACTCTGCCTACAGGAAGGAAAACGGGACAAGGCGGAAGTATATCTTACCAGGGCAGCGGCAGCCGGCATAGAGCAGGCTGACAGGGTGCTGAAAGAGTTGAAAAACAAATAGGAAAGCAAAATGACCGGGAACACCAAAAGTATATTAACCTATAAAACAGGCATACATGAAAACAAACAGCTATTTATGGAGCATGCTGGCAGCAGCAACCTTTACACTAGCCGGATGCGGCAGTGAAGAAAACGGAATAACGGAACCCATGCCGCAGGGAAAGACGGCACAACTCGAACTGCGCCTGACGGGAAGCGGAGTGAGCACCAAGGCAACCGGAAGCGCATTACCTACACAAAACGAAGAGAATACGGTGAAGCGTTTCACCGTCGCCATCTTCAACAGTGACGAATCGGTGAATGCCATACAGACCGTAACCAATAACACCACTCCGGCAACAACCATCAACTGTACTCCGGCAACGAGCTGTACGGGCATCGTGGTAGCCAACGCCCCTACAGACGGTTATTTTTCAGGCGTCCTGAACAAGACCGACTTCCTGAAGAGAACAATTGAACTGGGTGATGCCCAGACCAAGGATTGTCTGCCCATGAGCGGAGACGTAAAAAACGGTGATGGCAACGCCACCTTCACACTGGGCGCAGGCATCAACACCGGTATGACAGCCCGGCTGAGCAGGCTCGTTGCAAGAGTGTCCGTAAGCGGCATCAGAACCGAATTTGACCCCAACGGACAGTACTCGGCGGCATCCTACGAACTGAAAAACATCTTTGTGCGGAATGCCGTGAAAGAAGCTGTACCGGGCACGGGAGGATACAGCACCACCAAAATGAGCACACCGGATTATCTGACCGGAAACTACACCGGCTCCAGCGGAACTGTAGCTTATCTGGCAAATTCGGTCACTCCCCCGGTAAGCGTAGGTACCGAGCATAAAACCGACTACTGGTTCTATATACTCCCCAACGAAGAGGCCACCCGTACGGCATTGGTACTGGAAGGAACGTTCAAGAAAAGTGCAAGTGATGCAGGAACCACCATCTATTATCCGATAATCGTCAACAAGAGCCAGACCGGAACAAATATCACCGGAGCTTCGGGCACGGGTACTTCAAACATTGCCCGCAACACGACCTATGCCATCAAGGCAACTATCAAGAATATAGGAACCGATGACCCCACCGGAGAGATAAATCCTACTTCACTCGAACTGACAGTGAGTGTAGCCGACTGGGCACTGAACATCACGCAGGACGTAACATTCGAATAATTACCCGAAACCATAAACAATAATGAAACCTATCCGCACAGCCATACTTACGGCATCATATGCCTGCCTTGCCTTTCTGTACGTATCATGCGTGCGGGAAGACACTGGAGACTGCATGCAGTACGAAATACACGTGCGGGTAGTGGATGCGGCAGGTAATGATCTCACCCAAAGCGGTGTACTGGAGAAATCGGAAGTGTATCTTTTCGGAGAAAACGGTTTTGTACGCATGGTTCCTGCAGGAGTGTCATCAGACTATCTTTTCGGAAACCACAAAGAAGCACGGCTTACCCTCGTAGCGTGGGGAAACATCAAGGAAGATACCCTGATTACCGCCAAAATCAAACCGGGGACCCTGCTAGAGGAAGCACGCCTGAAACTGAAACAACATGCCGAAGGAAGCCATTTACCTGTTACTGACCTCTTTTACTGCCGCAAGGAGCTGAACAACACCGCTACAAGGAGCATACAAGAGGAAAAAATCACGCTGGTTATGGAAAGAATGACTGCAGGGTTGAGCATACGGACACGCTATCTTGCAGAACGCTATCCGTATCAGGGAGAAACCTATACCTTCATTGTACGGGGAACGGGTTCCGAAGTGGATTTCATGGGAAAAGTAACCGGAGAAAACGCAAGATACAAACCGCCAACCTTTACAGATGAGCAAGGAGATGCCTATGCTCCGCCCTTTCGCATATTTCCAACCCAAGAAGAAGAATGTATCGAAGTGGAAATATACAGAGGGCAGGAAAAACTATGCACCATTACGCAGGATAACGAGCTACACCTCTTACGAGCGGAAGCCGGAAAGCAAACTGACATTGAAATAGATTTCAGAAAGACCGAAATAAGAGTATTCGTAAAAGTACTGCCATGGGGAGAAGTGGAACAGGAAACGGAAATGTAAATTAAAGAAAGTATGACAGGGCTATCGGAATATAGAAGCAAATCCGCCGCATTATTACGCATTGTAACCTGTGCGGTAATCGTCCTTGCTCTGCTGGCTTGCGACAATGGGCAACCTGGCACACTGACCGACAATGGCGAAGTAATGCTCACACTCCGCATTTCGCTACCGACGGCAACGGACGGAAGTACCGCCACCCGCGCCATTACATCCAACGAGGAAAATGCAATAGACATAGCCCAACTGAAAGTATTGGTATTCAAGGCAAACAGTTCCACGGAAACGTTCAGCTATGAGGCGCCGCAAATACAGTTACAGGATGAAAAGTACATAGTGACCCTGAAACAAAGCCTGATAGGCGAGAAATACAGACTTGTAGTCATAGCCAATGCCGGAAAGAAACTACCCGTCATTCCGGATAACACTGCCAAAAACGATGTTCTGAAAATGATAACGTTCGATGCCACCGGAATGTGGAATGCAACCGGAACGACAAACTACAGCCGTTTCCCTATGTGGGGAGAAACGACTGCAACGCAAGCCATCACTCCTGCCACATCTTTGGGAAACATCACGTTGCTGCGTTCGCTGGCACGCATAGATGTGGGATGTATGCTAAATGGAGAAACAGCAGCAGTAATAAGCGGATTTACGTTGAAAACAGTCAGCGTGTACCGCACCAAGAATAAAGGCTACGCAGCTCCTGTAAACGGTGGGACAATTACCGATAACGTGGTTGCGTCCGTATCCATCCCCCCGGATGCCGGAACAAACGATGCGCTGACCTACACCTGCACGGACGGCAAATCACTGATACGGACTATCTACGTAGCGGAAACACCGCAAGGAAATGGCAGGGACAATAATGTATGCCTTGTCGTAGGAGGTACTTATGCGGGAAGCACGCATTATTACAGAGTGGACCTTACCAGCGGGGGAAGTTATATTCCGCTAAAAAGGAACTGCCGCTACATCGTGAATATCAAGGCAGTGAACAATGCGGGATATACCACGGAAGCAGCAGCACTTACGGGCGACAAGACATTGGTGATAGCAACAAGTATATCAGCAGAAGCGTGGAGCGGACAGACATCGGCAGGTTCGGGAACAATAACCATGCCTCAAAGTCCGGATCAATGGTAGCAGGTGCAAAAATGACAAACGGTTCATAAACGATTACTTTACCTTAAAAAAAATGAGACGAATGATAAGAAATATGTTATTCCATATATCGGTTGTCCTGCTGATAATCGGGTGCGGAAAATACGAGGACAGCATAGAGAACCCCTCTCCCAACAACATCCTCGTTGAGGTGGAAGCTCCCCAGACAAACGGCTGGAGCACGGAAGAGATTGCCGGCACACGAAGCGGAATAACAAAAACCGTCAAACAAAAAGGAGAATACGACTTGAATATGGAAGTGAGTACACTGTATTACCCCGCAGGATATGCAACCGATGAAGCCGCCACCCGCTGGGCAAACATGGAAGATAACATAACTTTCCGGGTCATAGCTTATAAATCGGCTACCGCCACCGAAATTTCCACTGCAAACTATGCCGGATATGGAGATTATAAGCTGTTGGGAAGCAGCGTACAAACCACAAAGAGCCTTATTCTCCCTATGGGAACTTATACATTCATCGTTTATTCATACGGCAATTCAAGCGCCATTACCACATTTACCAACAGCTCTACAAGTGTTCCCGTAACAAACGGGCAAAATTTTATGACGTATGTAAAAGCTGGAGTTGTAATTAACAATACAGGCAGCAAATATACGTTGAGTAACATCGTGTTCAAACATCATTGTGCACGATACAGAGTACAAGCCATTGCCCAAGCCGAAAGAATGGGAATAATTACGGCATGTACGGGTACAGTGACTCTGCCCAAACATAATGCTACCTATTCTTTCACAAACAATGCACTGACAGCACAAACCGGATCGGGAACGATAAATATCACTTGGAGCAGTCCGAATGCGATGAGTGTGTATAGCAATTACACGTATCTATTGCCGCAAACTTCTGCAAGCGTAACGATAAAATTGAATCTTACCATCGGCAACAAACCATTTAGCAATAGGAGCACAACATTATCCGGAGTGACTCTTAACGCCAATAACACCTATTACAACAACGTTTCATTCACCACAATAGAAGGGTATATTATCGGGGGAAATATTTGGGCAAACGGAAACTTATATTATACAGCAGAAACAAAAAAATATGGTATCTATCCCAATACACTGACATGCAGCAAAGCAAATAATGCTCCGGACTATTTTGTATTCAATAATCCGTTGCCAAATAATCCGGAACTTGTCACAACTTGGTCCGATTCAAGAGACCCATGTCGAAAAGTTGAACCTAATAGCACTTGGAGAACTCCTACTTTACAAGAGTTCAATAATTTGCTTTCCTATGCAAAAGGAGTACCCAAAGATGGATACACAATATACGGAGATGTATTAAAACTCCCATATAGTAGCTTTATGAGATTTACCGACGGACATCCGCACGAACCTTATTTTGATGCCATAGGATACTATCTATGCACTACGTACAACAGACATCTTCAAAATGAATTCATTGGGGGTGAAGACTCTTCAACAGGTGAAATAATAGCTTTTGTTATCCGGTGTGTACGAAATAAATAGCTTAAAATAATAAGAAATCATTGCTTTGTACAAATGAGAATATAGAATTTACATACATAACTTATATTCAACTTCCACTTCCAAAGCATTAAAACGCTCTAAATACCTAAAACAAAAACGTCTGATAAGAATATCTCTTTATTCAAATCAGAAATGTTTTGTTTGTTTGCTGTGCCTTCCCTGCACTGTGAAGTGCGGGGAGCACTATTTTATACAGACCTATATTTTAAAACCCAAAACAACCGTAACAAAGAACTCTTGGATGTTCATTAAAAGGGTAAATCATAACCGCAAGCAAAGTCCTCTTGTACAGACAACTTCCCCATACTATCCAAAAGAGCAATATCTTTAATTTTATTACGAAATAAAGAAAAGCAAGTATTTGCAAATCTAAAGGATAAATTCAAATGATTGTTTTTCCTGTTCCATTTCGTATTGCTTAACAAAGGCATCATAACTTAAAAATGACACACGTTTGTTCAATCGTAAATCATCGAAAGCATGAAAACGCATCTTAGCTTCAAATTCCGGTTTGCGTTTTATATCGGCAACAATAGCCATTCTTACATAGAAATCTTGCAGGTCGTTGAATTTCAGCAAAGAGTTCTGGATGTCCGTAGAATGCTCTATCTCAAAAAATGAATGAGGCATATTGCGTCCGTTAAACCATATCGTATCAATAGTAGCACTGCGCTTTATCAGTTGAGGATAGGAATAAGGCGGCTGTTCTGCAAGAGTAGAAAGTTCGTGTAACTTGTGCCCATCGTAGAATTTCTTGTTTTTATCTTGTTTGGGTACGAAAGTCTGCATGTTACGGTACTTCCCTATTATTAATAGAATACCTTGATAGTAAGTATGGTTGAACATTATAACATCATTTGAATCTTTGTTCTTCTCGGTTTCTACAATAATCCCCCTATCTTCTATTTGTTTTCTATACTTCTCAAGTCCATATAATCCGGGCTTTATCTTATAGATCCCCTTAGTCTGTTGCACAATGCGGCGGATACTGGCAAATGGAGTTTTTGTTTTCCATTCACAGTCGCTTATTTTAAAAACTTCTCTGTTCAGCTCTCCTAAAGTTGCGACTCCACCCAACTTATCTAAGGTTTCTATGACAGCTTCGTATTGTTTCATAACTACATTATTTTATCAACAGTGCAAATAACAGAAACAATAGAACAAGTTAAATACCTGTTCTATTGTTTATTTAAAATTATTACCTACAAAATTCATAACTACCGGCACTCCCCTCAAAAGTAAGCACTCCATCGGAAGCCTGCACCTCGGTCAACGGAATAAAGATGCAACCGTCCTTCTTTACTTGCCAGTTTCCTGCTTTAAGGTCGGTAATGACAAATTTATATGTACCCGTACCGTTAACTGTAAGGGTAAAATCTTTCTGCAGCGGTTCGCTGCTCCTGGCAAAAGTAACGACACGATCGGCTAACTGAACACCTACTATCCGGTCATCCTCAATACGCTGCACTGCGTTCAACCGATTGCATCGGTTATCGGCAACCTGTATCACATTCAGGAAGTTATCGGTAACGGCAGGGGCAACGGGTGAAACTTCTACCCGCCAGGCTCCGCGCTCGTTGGCATTGTCAAGATAAGGGGCTACGGCATCGTTGGGATAGTTAGTGCCGAACACCCAGTTTTCTTTGCCGGGACCGCCAACCTTATCGATACGAAGATTATCTGCCTGAGGTAAAAGGACGGTGTTGTGCAGCATACCGCTATCACCGTCTTTGGTGCGCCGCACGGTGAAAGTATTACCTTCAAGCGTGGGTTCTTCAATGCTATGCAGCAACCAGTATTTGCGGAAATCGGGACTGGAAGCCGATACTTTATCATATACAATAAGTGCGGCAGGCACTGTTTCGGACTTCAGGTTAAGGAATACAAAAGAACGTTTCGCCTCTTTCACTTTCCGGGTATAGGCTTGTGTTATATCCCCCTTCAAATAAGAATAATCGGGAGCCTGCGCGTCAGGACCAAATCCATGAGCCAACACTTTACCTACCGTATATTCCTCGGACAAAAGGCTGTCGAGCGAATTGCAGGTTTTCCAACCTTCGCCGCACATACGCTGCCCGCCGTCATTGGTTGCAAACCGTGTCTTTCCACCCCCGCCATAGTTCCAACAGCCGAACTTTTCGTCAGGATCGTACACCAGCAATGAATTATGGGCAATGGTGCGTTTGAAGTAATTTTTGTTGTTGGGACTGTTATAACCGCCCGAACTACCGCTATAAGCACCGGCATCGATAGCCAAAGGCCCTTTGTGGTAAATCTGGAAACTGCCGCCGTCCATGTGCTGGTGGTTACCCACAAATTGCTCATTAATTTTCATCTCGGCAATCACGCAGTTGGCATCCCAACCGGTACGGGCAATCATCCAGCCATAGGGAGTACCGGAATAACGTGTCAAAGGAAGGTCGTCGGGGGCCTTGCCTTTCAGGGTGTAGTCACGCCACAACAGTTCGTATATCAAACAATGGTTCATGGACTCGTTGCCCGACTTGTCCAACCGGGGATTACGCTCGAACTCATAAGCCAGATATTCATCTTTATAATAACTGGAAGCCAAAAACATAGGCGTCGGCATAGTAAGCAATGCAGGACGATTTTGCGGATAATCATCACCTGCAGGCATCAACACTCCGTCGGGACGCCGGCGGTAGATAATGTCGTAGAGTACGAACCTCGCCGAAGAGCTGTAAATGCTACCGGCTCCCATCTTATCCAGAATCCATAAAGGAAAGAGGTCACAGGCAAAGCGGACATGTACATAATTCGTGCCCTGGTGATAGTTCTGCCCTTCGTAAAAATAGTTGCGTGCCGGGATATAATCACGATAGAGCATGGTAATGACATGATTGTACATATCGGGATATTCATCATAAATGGCAATGCCTGCCGACAGCATATCGCGCATAATCATCCACTCCGACGGATGCCCCGCTATGGGTTGGTTATTGCGTGGCGGATAACCGCATTCCATACTCTTTGCCAGACGGATAAATTCTTTGATATAAGCCTGCTTCTCGGAACTCTTCATCTGGTCGTAGCACCAGTCATATACCATAGCCCCCGTTATCAGCATGGCTCCGCTGGCCCGCGACAAGTCGGAACGAGTGCCGAAAGAGGCACGCTGCAACGTATCGAGCATGGCTGTAATGGCCTTGCGTGCCAAACGTTTGTCACCTTCCAACAGATAGTCAAGGGCTTGCAACTGCACCCGCGATGTAACGCCGCGCATCTCGTAATAATAGCGGAAACCGCGGTTTGTAACGGCAGCTTCTTCCGCTGGAGTACGGTCTTTGCTCAGCTCTTTCATAAGAGAGAGTGTCTGCTGTGCCTGAGGAGTTTTCAGACGTTCCTTCAACGCGGGTAAATCGGATGAGCGAACATACAAACGGGGATGCGTCTGAGGCGGAATCGGTACATTAACTCCCTCTATCTCTTGCCAGACCACTTCTTTCGGCAATTCCTGCGCTGAAAGACAAAACGAACTAAATATCAGGCTAAGTAAAAAGAAAATCGACTTGTGTTTCATAATGGATTTATATCAGATATTAATGCTGTAAAAATACAACAAAAAAATCAGGTAGCTATAAAAAACAAGCACAGAAACAAAAAGGATGTTCCCGTGCTTGATAAATCATTCAAATCTTGTACTGCACTTATACCAGTTCGTCCGATGTATAACCTTGCGGCAACTCGCGGCAGTTATAACCTGAAGCCATGATTTCACCATAAGCTCCGGCAGAGCGAAGGGCTATAAGGTCGCCACGCTTCACACCGTTCAAATCGACAGCCTTGCCAAAGACATCGGAGGACTCGCAGATAGGCCCCACTACATCATAGGTTTGCTGTGGAGCATCGGAAGTGATGTTCTCTATCTTATGGAATGCCTGATAGAGTGCGGGACGAATCAAATCCGTCATACCTGCATCGAGAATGGCAAACTGCTTATTAGTACCTTGCTTTACATACAAAACCTTTGCAATAAGCGAACCGCACTGCCCCACTACCGAACGCCCCAATTCAAAATGAAGTGTCTGATAAGAACGGAGTTTCAAGCAGTTATCGTAGGTTTCGAAATAGCTTTTGAAATCGGGTACGGGCTGACGGTTGGGATGTCCGTAATCAATGCCGAGTCCACCGCCCACATTAACGTGTTCGATACGTATCTGACGGGCTTCAAGTTTGTCCAACAATTCGTTGACACGATTACACAAAGCCACAAAATCGCCCATATCCAATATCTGCGAACCGATATGGAAATGCAACCCGATGAACTTGACATTTTTCATCTCCTGCGCCACGTCTATCACATGGTCCATATCTTCCATACTGATACCGAACTTATTTTCCGCCAATCCGGTAGTGATGTTGGCATGCGTATGCGCGCCTACATTGGGGTTGATACGGAAAGCAACATTGGCTACCTTGCCTTTGGCTGCGGCCAATTCGTTGATAATTTCCAGTTCGGGTATGGACTCTACATTAAAGCAGAAGATATTATAATCCAATCCAAGATTTATCTCCCAGTCTGCCTTACCCACTCCGGCAAACACAATCTTGTCGGCTGGGAAACCAGCCTTGATTGCCGCACGGATTTCACCGCCACTCACACAGTCCGCTCCCAACCCGCTCTCACGGATAATAGTCAGAACCTTAGGATTGGCATTGGCCTTCACCGCATAATGCACCGAATAGTTATCGTATCGTGACGCTTCGGTACGGATGCAGGAAAGGGTATCGCGCAGCACCTTCGTGTCGTAATAATAAAACGGGGTACGCAATTCGCGGAATTTGTCAATAGGAAATGTTCCTTTCATATAATTATTATGGGTTATATCTTCGTTTAGTTAAAAAGAGCGCTTTTATCAAGAAGGTAAAAGCGCTCATATCTACTGTTTTCTTTTATTACTCGTTGAACAGCGCATCGCTGAGCGACTGCAAAGCCTGTTTCTTATCACATTCACGGATAAGGAAAGAAATGTTATAGTTACTGCCGCCAAAAGAAATCATACGTACCGGTATGTCGCGCATGGCATCGAGCGCTTTGGCTTCAAAGCCGACGTTCTCCCATTCGAGGTCGCCTACCACGCAGATGATACACATGTCCTTGTCCACCGTCACCGTACCGTATTTCTTCAAATCGTCCAGAATCTCGTTGAGATGCTTGGTATTGTCGATAGAAACGGATACGCCTACTTCGGACGTACAAATCATGTCGATAGAAGTCTGGTAGCTTTCAAAGATTTCAAACACTTTGCGCAAGAAACCATGAGCAAGCAACATACGGCTGGACTTGATTTTGATAGCTGTGATATTATCCTTTGCAGCTACAGCCTTGATTTTGCCTTTCTCCGTATCGTTGGAGATGAGTGTACCCGGAGCCGTGGAATCCATTGTATTGAGCAGGCGCACGGGGATGTTAGCATACTTGGCGGGCTGGATACAGGTAGGGTGCAGGATTTTTGCACCGAAATATGCCAGCTCGGCTGCCTCTTCAAAATGAAGATGGCGCACGGGAGAGGTCTTGTCCACAATACGCGGGTCGTTGTTGTGCATACCGTCGATGTCCGTCCAAATCTGGATTTCGGAAGCATTGACAGCCGCACCTATCAGAGAAGCGGTATAATCGCTGCCGCCACGCTGCAGATTGTCTACCTCGCCATAGGCGTTGCGGCAGATAAAACCTTGTGTAATATAAATGTCGGCATTGGGATGCAACTCAAGCTGAACCTGAAGTTTTTCTTTGATGTAAACAGGATCAGGTTCAGCATTTTTGTCCGTACGCATATATTCTAAAGCCGGAAGCAAAACCGACTTCACACCACATTCCTGCAGATAGTAATTCATCATGGCGGTAGAAATCAACTCACCCTGCGCCAGCACTACCTTCTCCTCGAACAGCGTAAAAAGGTCTTTGGTGTAAGAACGGATATAGTCGAAATGAGATTTGATAAGTTCCAGACCTTTCTGCTTATATTCGGGAGTGGCATAAAGTTCATCAATGTGCTGGCGATATTTCGTTTCCAGTCTGTTGATAATCTCGTTAGCACCTTCCGGATTCTTCTTGTACAGATAGTCCGAAATCTCAACCAATGTGTTTGTGGTACCCGACATGGCAGAGAGAACCACAATCTTACGTTCACCATCGGTAATCAATTTGGCCACTTCCTTAATTCGCTGAGCCGAACCTACTGAAGTACCTCCAAACTTTAAAACTTTCATTTTCGTTCCTGTATTAATTAGTTTATAGTTACAAGCTACGAGCTACAAGTAGGCAGCTGCGGAGCTTTATCGTTAATTTCTGTTCTTTATAAGAATCAGTAGTTAGAGATAACTACTTAACTACTAATCATTGGTTATTGCAGGGGCGTATTCTGCTGTAACATCAGTCATCAGATGGTCTGCGCACCGGTACACCTTGCCGGGAAACTCTCGCAGCAGCTGCAGGTTGTGCGTGGTCATCACCACCAGTGCGCCGGCTTCACTGATGCCGTGCAGAAGTTCTGCAATGGCATGTCCGGTTTCCGAATCCAGGTTTCCGGTAGGCTCATCCGCAAGGATTATCTCCGGAGAGTTGAGCACTGCACGCGCAATCACAATACGCTGTTGCTCACCACCCGACAGTTCATTAGGCAGCTTATATCCTTTGTTGCTCATCCCCACCAGGTTCAACACCTCTTCTATTTTGTCCTTAATCTCCCCTTTGCTCTTCCAACCGGTAGCACGGAGAACAAATTCAAGATTATCGTACACCGTACGGTCTGTCAGCAACTGGAAGTCCTGGAATACGATTCCCAGCTTGCGGCGCAACTGCGGGATGTGCTTACGCTTAATATGGAGCATGTCATACCCCAATACTTCAGCCTCGCCCGATGCAATATCCAGTTCGCCATAGAAAGTCTTGAGCAGGCTCGTCTTGCCGGAGCCCACTTTACCCACCAAATAAACGAACTCCCCCTTGTGCAGTTGCAAATTAACTTCGCTCAGCACACAAAGTTCCTGCTGATG
>ENA-OOST01000054-OOST01000054.1-human-gut-metagenome-genome-assembly--contig:-NODE-54-length-16365-cov-1.938994_pt1 | contig 16365 bp, 11 predicted proteins | sample MGYA00241316_ERZ501227 | MGnify/ENA primary metagenome ERZ501227 (study PRJEB25962, sample SAMEA2042498) | human gut metagenome | biome: human gut; feature: human-associated habitat; material: faeces...
GTAATGAGGATGCTGCTGCATACTTTGCGGAGTGCCTTGCATGTGCATCATAATATAAGGTACGTTCAATGCCGCAACGGTATGGAACATATTCGCATCCATCTCACCGGCCGCAATATCATTGATGATGGCAACACCATACTCCTCCACACACATTCTTGCCACATCCGCCCTAAAAGTGTCTACCGACACCACAGCATCCGGCTGTATCTCAAAAAGTATTTTCAGGCCCATACGCAACCGTTCCATCTCTTCCCTGGCAGAGACATTGTCGGCATTGGGACGGGAAGAGTAAGCGCCTATGTCAATAATGGCCGCTCCCTCCGAAACTATCTGTTTCACCCGGCGTGCTATTTCCACCTCTGTCTGTGTACGGCTACCGGCATAAAAGGAATCGGGAGTAACGTTCAGTATGCCCATGACACGGGGTTGAGAGAGGTCGAGCAGCGAACCGTTGACATTTATATATCGGGCAGTTGTAATTTCCATAGGCAGTCTGTTCTATATAGTACCTGCAAATGTAAACAAAAAAGCCATTGTTGGTACACCAAGTCTGAAAAATAAGGTATCTTTGTTCGCAAAATATCAATTTTATTACGAACTGCAAAACTCCCCGAAGGAGAAAGATATGGATATAACCGCTCTTTATCAGATATTTCTCGGCTGCACCGGCATAACCACCGACAGCCGCAACTGCCCCGAAGGCTCACTGTTTATCGCCTTGAAAGGCGATACGTTCAACGGCAACGCCTTTGCCGCCAAAGCATTGGAAGCAGGCAGCACCTACGCCGTTGTAGACGAAGCCGCCTATGCTCCTGCCGGAGATACACGTTATATATTAGTGGATAACTGCCTGCACACCTTGCAACAGCTTGCCAATTATCACCGCCGCCAACTGGGTACGCGCATCATCGGCATTACAGGAACCAATGGGAAAACAACGACCAAGGAGCTTATATCCGCCGTATTGTCCCAAAAGTACAATGTACTGTACACACTGGGAAATCTGAATAATCCGATCGGTGTACCGCTCACCTTGTTGCGCCTGACAACAGAGCATGAGCTCGGCGTAGTGGAAATGGGAGCCAGCCACCCCGGCGACATCAAGGAACTGGTGGAAATAGCCGAACCCGATTATGGGATTATCACCAATGTAGGAAAGGCTCATTTGGAAGGCTTCGGTTCTTTCGAAGGCGTTATCCGGACCAAAGGCGAACTGTACGACTATCTGCGCCGACAGGGAAACTCCACCATCTTCCTTCATCAGGACAATCCTTACCTCAGGGAAATAGCCCGGGGACTGAATCCGATAACCTACGGAGAAGAAAACAGTCTTTATATCAACGGCCACGTTACCGGCAATTCCCCCTACCTCGCTTTTGAGTGGAGAGCCGGAAAAGAAGGAGAATTTCACCAAGTGCATACCCGACTGATTGGCGAATATAACTTTCCCAATGCTCTGGCAGCCGTCACTATCGGACATTTCTTCGGAGTAGAAGCAGAGAAGATAGACAAAGCCCTGAATGAATATGAACCCCGGAACAACCGTTCGCAACTGAAAAAAACGGCCGACAACACCCTGATTATCGATGCCTACAACGCCAATCCCACAAGCATGCTGGCAGCCATCGGAAATTTCCGCAACATGCAAGCCGAGAAAAAAATGCTGATATTGGGAGATATGCGCGAACTGGGAAAAGACAGTGCCGAAGAGCACCAGAGAATAGTGGACTATCTGGAAGAATATGGCTTTGAGGATGTAATATTGGTAGGCGAATTATTTGCAGCAACCCGCCACACGTATACCACTTATCCCGATGCTCCGGCTCTAATAGCCGCGCTCCAAAAGAACAAACCCTGCGGAAAGACAATCCTGATAAAAGGCTCGAACGGAATAAAACTGAATACGGTAGTCGATTATCTCTAATCTGTAGATTTACGCATCACTCTTGGTTTCAGTACGAAACAAGCCACCAATGACGCCAGGACAGCTCCCGTGGTATTGGCTGCAAAATCCAGCCAATCGCCGCCACGGTAGGTAGTACAAAATGCCTGTAACAATTCTACCGCTCCACTGAACAATACCGGACAGACAAATGCTCCTACCCATGCGTGCCACATAGGCGTACGGTCTCTCCGATGCGCCCGCAAGAACTCCAGCCACAACATACCGGACATGCCGAAATACATACAGATATGCACCACCTTGTCAAGGTTAGGGATAGTGCCCAGATCGGTAGTGGGCGGTTTAAAAAACGACAGATAAATTACAGCAAGTATTATCACCAGCGATACCGGATATTTCTTAATATAATATAGCATATCTCAAATTATGAACAATCTGTGTGCAAAAGTATGGAACATTTTCTATATTTGTGCGTTTTAAGAGCAATTAATAACGAATTGTAAGAAAAATCCACGTTTTATGACAAGAAATGAAAGAGCCAACTTTGGAAGCAAATTGGGAGTGATACTTGCTTCAGCCGGTTCTGCAGTTGGCCTGGGTAATATCTGGAGATTCCCTTTTGAAACAGGCAATCATGGCGGTGCAGCCTTCATACTGATTTATCTGGTATGTGTACTTATATTAGGTATTCCTATCATGATAGCCGAATTTCTTATCGGACGCCGTTCACGCACCAACACTGCCGGAGCGTATCAAAAGCTGGCTCCGGGAACCCATTGGCGTTGGGTGGGACGAATGGGTGTATTAGCCGGATTCCTTATTTTGGGCTACTACTCGGTAGTAGCGGGTTGGACCTTGGAATTTATAGGAGAAGCCGCAACCAACAGTTTTGCCGGCAAGTCCGCCGCAGAGTTCATCGCTTCCTTCAACGGCTTTGTCAGCAATCCGTGGCGTCCTGTTATCTGGTTGGTGGTATTCTTGTTAGCCACACACTTCATCATCATAAAAGGAGTGGAAAAGGGTATTGAAAAATCAGCCAAGATAATGATGCCCATGCTGTTTATCCTGCTGGTAGTGCTTGCCATTTGTTCCGTATCACTACCCGGTGCAAGTGCGGGTATCGAATTCCTGCTGAAACCCGACTTCAGCAAAGTGGACGGTAATGTTTTCTTAGGTGCAATGGGACAGGCATTCTTTTCACTCAGCCTCGGTATGGGATGTCTTTGCACATACGCTTCTTATTTCAGAAATGACACCAACCTGCCTAAAACAGCACTCAATGTGGCAGGTATCGACACGTTAGTCGCCATTCTTGCCGGATTCATTATCTTCCCTGCGGCGTTTTCCGTTGGCATCCAGCCGGATGCAGGACCGAGTTTATTGTTCATCACCTTACCCAACGTATTTCAACAGGCATTCGGCAACATACCCTGGCTGGCAATCGCCTTATCCATCATGTTCTACGTTTTGCTGGCGCTGGCGGCATTGACTTCAACCATTTCCTTACACGAAGTGGTAACAGCATATCTGCATGAGGAGTTCAAGTTTACACGAGGAAAAGCAGCCAAACTGGTTACCGCCGGCTGTATCGTGCTGGGAGTGTTGTGTTCGTTGTCATTGGGCGTAGGAAAGAGTTATACGATTTTCGGCCTTAACCTGTTCGATTTATTCGACTTCGTCACCGCTAAAATCATGTTGCCCTTAGGCGGGTTCTTTATCTCTATCTTCACCGGATGGTACCTGGATAAAAAGATTGTATGGGAAGAAGTCAGCAATAACGGAACTTTAAATATACATATATACAGATTACTAATCTTCATTCTGAAATATATCGCCCCAATAGGAATCGGACTTATTTTCATCAACGAGTTGGGCTTCTTCAAATAAACCATAATGAAGAATCCGTTTAAAGACTTCTTATACTTCTCCCGGGGAGAAAGGCGAGGTATCCTTGTTCTCATCATTGGGATAGTCCTCATCTTTCTCTCCGGGTATATCTATTCTTTCCGGCAAAACAGCAGGCAACTTTCTGAAGAAGAATCCAGGATACAGGCTGCCGCCTTGAAAGAATACGACAACTTTATCGGTTCTGTGCGGGAACAAGAAAAAAACGAGAACAGCCGTTTCAAAAAATCGGAGAGATATAAAAAGAGAACAGTTGTATTAGCTCCTTTCGACCCTAACCGTACGGACTCCGTCACCTTCTGCCGCTTAGGTCTTCCTGCATGGATGGCAAAGAACATCTTACGTTATCGAAGCAAAGGGGGAAAGTTCCGTAAGGCCGAAGATTTCAAAAAAGTATATGGATTGACAGAAGAACAGTACCAAACGCTCTCTCCCTACATCTATTTTACGGCAGAAGACACTATAAGAAAGGCGACCTCTCTACTCACTCTTCAGCAGGCACCCAAAGACAGTATTTATAAATATCCGGCAGGCACCGTGCTTAACTTAAATCATGCAGATACCACTGAATTGAAGAAAGTTCCCGGCGTAGGCAGCGGCATAGCCCGGTCGATAGTGAACTATCGGCAACGTTTAGGCGGCTTCTACCGAATAGAGCAATTGCAGGAAATTCATTTGGATTATCGCCAACTGCAAGCATGGTTCACCGTTACGCCTTCTGAAATCCGGCGCATCAATCTGAACCGGGTCGGCATAGAGCGCCTTCGCAACCATCCTTATATAAACTTTTACCAGGCAAAAGCCCTTGTGGAATACCGTAAAAAGAAAGGAATGCTCCACAACCTCAAACCCTTTGCCCTCCACGAAGAATTTACCGAAAGCGATTTGGAGCGGCTTAGCCGCTATGTTTGTTTTGAATAATGAAGAGACAGACAGCTATTCCTTACAAACTTCACCGTCTTTCAGATGAATGGTACGGTCGGTGATTTGTGCCAATCCCTCATCATGCGTCACAATTACAAATGTCTGGCCCAAACGGTTACGCAAATCAAAGAACAGTTGGTGCAGCTCTTCCTTATTATGCGTATCCAAACTTCCGGACGGCTCATCCGCCAACACCACCGCAGGATGATTGATGAGCGCACGGGCAACGGCAACCCTTTGCTTCTCGCCACCGGACAACTCATTGGGCTTGTGCGAAGCGCGTTCCGCCAATCCCATGAATATTTCGGCAGCCGCCGCTCTGGCTTCCTGCTGTCCCATTCCGGCAATGAAAGCCGGTATCATTACATTCTCCAAAGCCGTAAATTCCGGTAACAACTGATGGAACTGAAAAACAAAGCCTATATGCTTATTACGGAAGGCAGAGAGTTCTTTCTCCTTCAGGCAATTCACCAATGTACCGTCAATCGTTACCGAACCACTATCGGGCATGTCCAAAGTTCCCATAATCTGCAACAAAGTGGTCTTGCCCGCACCGCTGGGACCGACAATGCTGACCACCTCCCCTTTTTTTATCTCCAGGTCGATGCCCCGCAACACCTGTAAACTGCCGAAACTCTTCGTTATTCCTTCTAATCGTATCATTGTTTTAGTTACTGTTTATTCCTTACGGTCATGACACATTTTATCTTTAACACATAGGTACGTTCTAACTGTTTGATAGCCCTATTACAACCTTTTAATGACGTATTCCGCAAGGTAACAGCCGAATACAGCCGGCATATAGCTTACAGTTCCGCAAGTAGACTTTTTATTCTGTTCATCTTCCGTCAACAGCACTGCCTTAGGGTCGGCTTGCTCGGTACTGAATACAACCGGAAGTTTACGTTTAATCCCTAACTTCTGCAAACGTTTCCTCACCGCCTTACTCAATCCGCAATGATAGGTATCCCATATATCGGCAAAACGTATCTGCGTAATATCACTCTTTGCACCCGCCCCCATACTCGATACAATCTTAATATGCCGTTTCAGTGCTTCCGCTATCAAATAGCATTTGGGAGCAAGCGTATCAATGGCATCCACTATAAAATCATATCGGGCGGCATCAAGCAGTTCGGGTATATTATCGTCTTTCAGAAATACCGGCAGCACCGTCAGCTGTATGTCCGGATTGATATCTTTGAAACGTGCCGCCAAAACCTCCGCTTTCTCCCTCCCCATAGTGGAATGCAAAGCAGGCAGTTGACGATTTATATTAGTAGGCTGCACCGTATCCGCATCCACAATCGTCATCCGCCCCACACCTGCACGGCATATCATTTCGGCTGCATAAGCGCCTACTCCGCCAAGACCTACAACCAGCACATGCGCCTGTTGCAGCCTTTCCATTTTCTCCTCTCCCAGCAAAAGCCGGGTTCTCTGTTTCCAATCCTCCATCATCGCCAACCACTAATCATTAATCACTAATCACTTACTAATCTTCCTTAAACCATTTATAAACCCACTTTCCTACCTTCTCGTAATGCTGCGCCTCATTTCGCGGATTAGAGAAAGAGACGGCATCCTGGGGTTCGCCCAACTGGTCGGGATAAAGTACAATCAAACTATTATTGGAAAAATATTTGCTCAACTGCGCCGGGAGCTTCTCGAAGGAGCTGTCGTAAGAAATGGATCCCCTACGTGCGCTTATCACTACAAGCAAATGGTCGTAATTCACTTGCCCGGTCAATATCAGCAAATCCCCCCAATCATCCAGACGAGAGAAGTCCGTCAAGGTCTGTCCATACTTTTTCTTCACCAATGCCTGCAACTGTACAGTTGTTTCCTCGTTTGCAAAGAAATGTACCCGGCAGCCCAACGTACCGCCCATCCGGCAAAAATGCTCCACCCACTTCTGAAAGCCTGCTTCGTATTCCGCCTTGGGAGGAACGGCTATGATGATTCGCCGTATCGTATTAATCGGAATCAGGAATTTGGCAATCATAACTTCGCGATGCAGTCCTTTCAGCAGGTTCTCGGCAAGCATACCGAAGAAAGAGTCTACAATATTGACCTTACGGTGCAAACCGATAATCACATCGGTCACCTCATATTCTTTCGCCGTATGGATAATACCCGAAGCAATATTCAAGTCATACCGTGTAATCTGGCGCAACGGCACATCGGCAGAAGCCGTAATCATGGCTGCCTTCTCCAAATACCTTTTACCGCGAAGCTCCAAACCCTCGGAAGTATTGTTGTCATTGATTACGTTCAAAGCCAACAGATTATCTTTCTGTTTGGTATCACGTATCAACAAGGACAGGTTCATCAGATATTCAATCGTATCCGGATTCGCCACCGGAATAAGAATCCTTTCCGCCTCAACCGTACGCTCCTCTTCCAGATGCGCCTCGCACATGGCAATCTTGCGTGCGGCCCTTTCCGTAATAAAGGAGCTCACCACACATGTCACAAGAATCAGCAATACCGTACCGTTCAGCACATCCTCATTCAACAAACGCTCACCGTTCGGCAAGATGATATTATAACCCACCAATCCCGCCGCCAGCGTAGCTGCTGCTTGTGCATTGCTCAAGCCAAACATCAGCTCACGCTCTATGGGAGCCATTTTATAAATTTTCTGCGTCAGCCAGGAAGCGATCCACTTGCCCACCAGCGCCACAACAATCATAACGGCAGCCACCTTCAAAGCGTCTCCCTGCCCGAAGATGACATGAATATCAATCAGCATGCCCACCCCTATCAGGAAATAAGGTATGAACAGAGCGTTACCGACAAACTCCAGATGATTCATCAACGGTGATACATGCGGTATGAGGCGGTTCAAGACCAGCCCTGCCAAGAATGCTCCCAAGATGCCTTCCATTCCCACGAACTCCATTAAACCCGCTCCCAGAAAAACCATGGCAAGCACGAAAATAAATTGCATCACGTTATCATCATAGCGGCGGAAGAACCAGCGTCCGATGCGTGGGAACGAATACATAATCAGCGCTCCGAGGAATATGACCTTAACCACCAGCCACAGCCAGAACAGTCCACCGGACTCCCCTTTAAACAGACCGCCCACCACTGCCAGCACCAGCAACGTAAGCGTATCCGTCACAGCCGTACCGCCCACAGCAATACTTACACTGCGATGACGGGACACACCGTAACGAATTACAATCGGGTAAGCCACCAGCGTGTGCGAGGCATACATACTTGCCAGCAATATGGACGTCACGAGACTATACTTCAGCAACATCATATTGGTAACCAAGCCTATGCCTATCGGAATGACGAAAGCCAGCAATCCCAGCATCACAGCCTTTCCGCGATTCTTCTTGAAATCGCCCATATTCATTTCCAACCCTGCCAGGAACATGATATAATAAAGTCCGACCTTGCCGAACAACTCGAAACTGCTGTCGCGCACCAAGATATTGAAGCCATGCTCGCCAATCACCAATCCCGCCAGAATCATACCGATGATGTGCGGTATACGCAATTTATTCAGCAATATGGGCGCAAACAATATAATAAGGAGTACAAGGAGGAATATCCATGTAGGGTCTGTTACAGGAAGTGTCAAACTGAAATTGAGCCAGTCCATACGCAGTGAGTTTTAGGTTTTAACTGCAAAATAACGAAAAAGTTTTCACTTTATGCGGTGTCATACAGCAATTTGTTATAAATTTGCAGCCAACTCTATCATTTATAGATAGATTAGAACTATTTTATAAACTAAATTAAAACAAAAGAAAAATGAAAGTAGCTATTGTTGGAGCAAGCGGAGCCGTGGGACAAGAGTTCCTGCGAGTGCTCGATGAAAGGAATTTCCCGTTGGACGAGTTAGTATTGTTCGGTTCTAAACGCAGTGCCGGCACTAAATATACCTTCCGCGGTAAACAGATCGAGGTTAAACTCTTGCAACACAACGATGACTTTAAAGGGGTTGACATTGCTTTCACTTCCGCAGGCGCAGGCACCTCTAAAGAGTATCTTGAAACAATCACCAAGCACGGCGCTGTGATGATTGACAATTCAAGCGCTTTCCGTATGGATGCCGATGTTCCTTTGGTTGTACCCGAAGTCAATGCCGCCGATGCCAAAGACCGTCCGCGCGGCGTTATCGCCAATCCTAACTGTACTACTATCCAAATGGTAGTGGCACTGAAAGCCATCGAACAGCTTTCTCATATAAAAACCGTACACGTATCCACGTATCAGGCTGCAAGCGGTGCAGGCGCCGCTGCTATGGATGAGTTGTACGAACAATATCGCCAAGTATTGGCGGGTGAACCCGTGACCGTGGAGAAATTTGCCTATCAACTGGCATTCAATCTGATTCCCCAGATTGATGTATTCACTGAAAACGGGTATACCAAGGAAGAGATGAAGATGTACAACGAAACACGTAAGATTATGCACTCCGACATCAAAGTCAGCGCAACATGTGTCCGTGTACCTGCCCTCCGCTCGCATTCGGAAAGTATCTGGGTAGAGACAGAACGGCCCATCTCTATCGAGGAGGCACGTGAAGCATTTGCCAAAGGTGACGGACTGGTATTAATGGACAATCCGGCAGAGAAAGAATATCCGATGCCGCTGTTCCTCGCAGGAAAAGACCCTGTATATGTAGGACGTATCCGCAAGGACCTCACCAACGAGAACGGATTGACTTTCTGGATTGTGGGCGACCAGATCAAAAAAGGCGCTGCATTGAATGCGGTACAGATTGCAGAGTATCTGATTAGAGAGAAAGCGCTTTAAAATTTCTCCTAATCCATAAACCGATAAGGGTGTGTCAAAAATAGAATGTCATTACTATTACAGCATTCATTTTTAACACACCCTTGACTATGTTGCTTGAGACTTCCGATTTCAAGTCGTTTTAAGTATATCAATAAGACACAGTTTCTGAAATCTCACTTTCTGCATTATTTTTGAATAACGAAGTCACAAAATAAACTCCCTTTTCCGATAATTTAAATGACGTTCCTTGGGTAATACCTACCAAATCGGCTTTCCGCTCTTTCCCATTATCTTTATATATAGCGTAATAAGCAACATTTGAAACCGCTCCCCAAGACAAATCAGCCCCATTCAACCTGATATTGTCCGGTGTCGGAGGAAGCACTGCAGCAGTTCGTCCTAAATAAGGAGGCAATACTTTCTTTCCATATATAGCCTTGACCGCATCTGCAATACCAACCTTATTTTCTACCAAGTTCTTGGCACTGTACAATACACTTCCCTTTACCTTCGGCTTTGCACTTGCCAGTTCAAACTGCTTCATTAAGTCATCTGACGATTGAAACTTACTTCCATATTGCGAATCACCAAATTTATAAATGCCATATCCTATCAATAAGTGGTTTTCATATGTATATTGCGACCATAAATCCAACCTCAGATTAAAACTGGTAGCATCATTACCTGTGGCAAAGTACAGCTGCGGAATAACCACATCCACCCAGCCTTCCTTTGCCCACGTATTGACATCTGCAAACAATGTGTTGTAATTACGCTCCATATCAGCTGCCGGACTAATAGAGAAAATCACTTCCGGACGAGTCTCAATAATAGTTTTCTGGATATTCCTAACTACGGTATTTACATTATTACGCCTGAAATCCTCGACATTCTTAAATTTATCCTTCCCATATTTTTGAAATTCCGCACCATCATTCATTGTCTCAGAAGCTTCCAATGACGGATAGAAATAATCATCCATGTGAATACCGTCAACGTCATACTTGGTAATAATTTCCTTGACAATATTTACAATCCGTTCCTGAACTTCCGGCAAAGCAGGATTATAAACTCTGATTTTCTCATAATCCTTAACCAGTTCCATGGGTATTTTGGCATCCAGTTTTGGGAAAGCAGCATTCTTATTTGCACGCGTAGCTATACGGTATGGATTTAACCAAGCATGAAACTGGATACCTCGCTTATGAGCTTCCTCAACAAGAAATCCTAAAACATCATAATCGGGTCTTACTCCTGCACTTCCTGTAATATACTTACTCCAAGGCTCATATTCCGATTCATAAAACGCATCTGCCATACCTCTGATTTGGAAAAATACCGCATTCATGTTATACCCGACCAATAAATCCAGATAATCTGTATACAACTTTTTCTGAACATCGGCATTATACTTTTCCATAGGCCAATCAAGCCCCCATACCGTAGCTATCCATACTCCTCTCAGTTCCTTTCCGGGCAGAACAGACGAAGAGGTCTGACCTTCTCCCTGAGAATGGGTGCCGTCATCCAAAATGCCTTCATCGTCTTTACTACATGCTGCGACAAGCACAAGTAAAATGATTATATATATATAGTTCAAATGTTTCATCCTTAAATTTCTAATAAGAAAGCCGCCTGATAATTTTAAAATAGACGGCTTTCAAGTTGACAATATAAAAATTCAATTTAAATGTAGAAAATCAGCATATTATTCCTCTTCCTGCTTAATAGGGAACTCGCATATTACAAATCCTGATCCTGTGCGTGATGCAAACACACAAAGCTTGGCATCTTTCCCGTTCTCATCTTTCTCTATATAATAATCTGTCTGCGCCAGGGCGTTTCCATTTCCACTTCCACCTAATTTAAATTGGTACAAAGGATTGTGATTGTCTCCTTCGTCAAATTTCCGCAAAGCCTCTTCTATGGTAGCTCCTTTGCTCAAATCATAAATTTCCAAAGCAATGGTTGCAGTAGATGCACTACCCTGACCAGCGGTACAAACCAACAGATAACGCTCCTCATTAAAGTTGATTATCCTTGGAGCCACAGCCTCTCCTTTTATGCTCGACGCATATATTTCGCCTACAGACTCATTGACCAATGTTACAGGAATTCTGACACCCGACCATAAATACTGGTCTGTATTTCCCACTCTATATACATTGGTCACCATCGTAGCATCAGATTTTGACGGTAATACTTTAATGGCAGTGGCATCAACTGTTTTATAGCCGCTTACGGGTATTCTTAGAAAATCAGTAGCTGCATTATCACCAAAGAATATAAATCCGTTACCATTCTCATCTATATTATAAGAGGCATTATCACCATGTCTGTTTCCTGCTCCGGAGATACTTCCAACATTAATATTGGCTATCGTTTCCGGTTGGGAATCCGGTGTTTCCCAATGATAAATCTTAAGAGGAGAAGCTTTGGCACCCGACAAACTTGAAAGATATACATGACCATTACTCAACGCACCCATGTTATAAGAGAAAGTACCACCGCTAACTCCAGTCAAATCCAGCAGAATCGGGTTGATTTCCCCCTTCTTCAAATCCGATACTTTAAGAAGATGAGGTTGTGTAGCTCTGCTGACAACCAATACATGTTCGCCATCATAAGAAGCACAACGGGTAGATGCAGCATCGGCATAATCACTATAAATGTTATCTCCTGAAAAATTATATACAGTAGGCTTTTCAAAATCAGCCCCATACACAGGAACTCTTTTCCGGACTTTAACAAAATATTCCTTATACCTCTTATTATTTACAATCCGCAGTATCAAAGTCTTGTCGGAAGTTTCCTCATCCATTGAGAAATCCATGACCGGAGTTTGAAGCTCCGCGCCCTCAGAAAGTTCCGCCTCAAAGCTCAAAGCTGAAAAATTAGTCTCAACATCCAAACGGGGAAAATTAATTGTCTTATTGGCTTCATCAATTGTTCCTTCCACCACTGTTTTCCCGTCTGCCCCGGCATTAACTATCTTTATTGCTAAAAGCTCCGTATCATAAGGTGCTATATGGCTTTTAGGATAATCCTCCTCACAAGAGACAAGACTAATACCAAGCAATACAGCCATAAATCCTAAACTTTTTATTAATTTATACATAATCTCATGTTTTAATTAAAAACCATTGTTAACTCACGGATGTATCCGTCAATTCAAACTTGCCGGCCATCCCTCCGTTTGAGTAAGTGTATACCCTCTACTCTTATAATCTTCAATTTGATTAATTCCGATAGGTGAGAGATATGGGTTTACATTAGGCACATTCAAGAAGGGCAGTCGTCCTTTATTCTGTTCCGGATAGAAAAATCCTTTCATAGCAGCAGCATTAGTGCCATCATAAACGGTCAGACTTCCATCCTTGCCCATAACCCTGATTTTCCTGCTATTCTCTGATTTCAGTTCTTCGGGAACCTCATCCTTGAAATTTACCCAAGTACCTACCAGCAAATCCTGATTTCTATCGGTATCCATGTACTCCAATTTTTTCCAACGTCTCAAATCGACGATACGTGAGAATTCAAAAGCAAATTCCATTCTTCTTTCCCGTCTGATTTCCCAAAGTAACGGAGATACCGTGACATCTCTACCCGGATCATCAGGCAGAGCATCTAATTTCATGTCTGCTGTCTTGACAACACCCAACGCTTTTGCTTCCTCGGCAATCGGTCTGTTACGGATCTTGTTAATAGACTCATCTATATCAGTCTGGATAACCGCCGGCCCTCCCAATGTAGCAAGTTCCGCTTTAGCCTCAATCCAATTCAATAAAACTTCAGCATAGCGGATTACCGGATAGCCAGTCACATTCTTTTCACCCTGGAATTCCGGAGCCGGAGAACCACCTTTTTCAATATACTCCAATGCACTCCGAGGGATAAACTTAGTTACATACAAATAACAGCTTTTAGCTCTGGGAGTCGGCTTATTGTAAAAACTTGCCTCAAATCTGGCATCTCTTGTCTTTATCAGGTTACTTAAAGTAAAATCGGCTGCGTTGGCAACTGCAGAAGTTTGCCAGTCCTTACCATCCGTACAGATAAACGCCTTAATCAAATCCAAATTCGGGCCGACATCGGTAGGGTCATTCATGTTACAAGTCGATGCTATGGAATGAGTCACACCCTTATCCGCATCATAGGTACGATACAGGATACAGTCTTTCGTACTTTTCGTCGACCCGAATAAAGAGCGGAAATCAGTCACAATATCATATTTTCCACTGCTCATTACCAAGTCAGCCGCAGTAATAGCCTGCTCAAAAAATTTCTTCGCACGTTCATCATTCTTATAATAATATTTTTGCCAACTTGCTTCAAACAATGCCCATCTCGAAACAAAAGCAGCCACCACATAACGGTTCACATATTGTGCATCCCCGTCATCCAAACGGACATTCTTCATGGCAAAATCAAAATCATCATAAACGGCATCCATCACTTCATTTCTCGGAGTACGATCCTTATACAAGGCATCCTTATCCGTATTCAACACCTCTGTATCGTAATAAGGGACATCACCAAAAACATTGACCAGACGAGCATACTCCATTCCTCTGAAGAAACGGCCTATTCCCATCCAATGATTGTATTGTTCTTCGGTCAGAATATCCTTCATTCTGGCAGACACACGATCAAGCATGACATTCGCCTTCCTTATCCAAGCAAAATTCCATGTCGGACCGGTAAATTCGCTCTGCCACATCATATCCAGACTCGTTGAGCCTTTTGATGTAGGGACAGTCCGTCCAAACTGCGTTTGGGTGGACAATCTCACTGCATCATCATTAAAAGTATAATTTGCATTAGGAGCATACGTCGTTTCATACTTCAATCCATATCCTACAAAGAAGTTGGTATAAAAGGCATTGGCATACAAACGTACCCTATCCTCACTGGTCCAGTAAGCATCATCTTCCGATGTAGTCAATGAAGGACGGTCCAGCACATCATTACAATTCGTAAACAGGAAGATGATTCCGGTTAAAATCATATATATTTTAAATCTCATAATTACTCTTTTTTAGAAGGTTAATTGAACGCCACATGATAAAGTCTTGAAAACAGGTGTGCCCATACCCGTACGTCCCAAGTTATAGTTTGAGTCAGACCTGAACATCGAATAACCTGAGATAGCCTCCGGGTCGATAGGCAATCCGTTCAGCTTGTCAAATGTAAAGAAGTTCTCTAATGACATATAGAGTCTGGCCTTGGATATATACACTTTTGAAAGAAGATTCTCCGGGAAAGTATATCCCAACGTTATATTCTTGATTCTCAGGTAAGACATATCCAGCAAATAGCGTGACTGTTTCTGCATACTGAAACCAGTATTGCTTCCACCCAAATTCCATGCTCTCGGATAAAATGCATCCGTACGCTCTTCTGTCCAATAATCGGTTGTGAAGGTTTTGGGAAGAGCACCCTCTTTGGCATTATATCCGGGAATAGCCAACTGACCGCTACCCCAAATCTGACGCTTGCCGATGCCTTGGAAGAAGATTGAAAAATCAATCCCCTTATAATCCGCTCCCAAACGGAAGCTATACTCATAGCGAGGAGTAGAATTGCCAATCACAGTCTGGTCACCGGGATTACCATTCGTACCTGTTCCCGGCGTGATATAACCGTCTCCGTCCAAATCCACGAATTTAACGTCACCCGGTGCAAAAATCAATTTGTTATTGTCTTCATAATGTACCTGATACACCGGATATGGGGAAGATTGTTTATTGGTAGTATGCGCTGTTCCGTTATAAATGACAGTAATTTTTTCTATTTGTCCGTCTGCTCCGTAAACAAAGTCCTCTTTTTGAAACAATCTATCTGTCACAAAACCATAAATATCGCCATATCGTCTTCCGGTAGAATAGGTTGTCCCTAATTTACGGTCTTCCCATGGAGTCAGATAATCCGCTCCTTTGGTTATATAGGTAGTTGCATCGGAAATAGAAGCCATAACATTAATTCCCAATCCATTGGAAAAACGATGGGTAAAATCAGCCGACAACTCCCAACCTTTGGTTCTCAAACTACCGTAATTACCTTTAGGAGCTGTAGCACCAAGTGTCACCGGCAAGCTTTCTCCTTCAATAATCATGTTTTTCGTATCCCGACGATACCAATCGAAAGTTACTCCGAATTTATTCTTAAAGAAACGCAGGTCTACTCCAAAATCCAAAGTCTCAATCTCTTGCCAACTGATATCACTGTCCACTAACGAAGGAGTACCGTACAAAGGCATCTTATTACCGCTTCCGTCCAGCCATGACGATTGGCCGTCAGCCAATATGGCTTTGTACAAGGTATTGGATACCGTCTGATCGCCAATACTACCCCATGAAGCCCTAAACTTACCAAAGCTCAAAATATTTTCAACCGGTTTCATGAAACTCTCATTGGTAAACACCCAACCGGCAGAAAAAGAAGGGAACCAACGCCACTGCAAATTCTTCGGAAATTTAGATGAACCATCCCTACGTATATTAGCTTCTAAGAAATATCTGTCTTCGAAAGAATAATTCAGACGTCCGAAGAAACCTAATTGAGCTTCCCAATTGCGGTCTCCTTCAATGAACTGGTCACCGGATGCCAATGGAAATTGCGGGTTTGTCAAATCAATAAGATTTGTTTTCCACCCTTTATGCGAACTCCATTTACTGGTAACCCTGTTCATACCCACCATAAACTTAAAGGCATGCTCTTTTTCAGCTCCCAATTGCAGGTTATAGGTGGTATAAATATTGAACGTATTATTATCTACCGATTTATTCTGATAGCCGACCTGACTAGCTCCCGGACCCGAACTGTTATAATATTTTTCTACAGGGAAACGGTATGCCGGCATACCTCCC
>ENA-OOST01000061-OOST01000061.1-human-gut-metagenome-genome-assembly--contig:-NODE-61-length-15809-cov-3.411832_pt1 | contig 15809 bp, 9 predicted proteins | sample MGYA00241316_ERZ501227 | MGnify/ENA primary metagenome ERZ501227 (study PRJEB25962, sample SAMEA2042498) | human gut metagenome | biome: human gut; feature: human-associated habitat; material: faeces...
ACCTCAGGTTTTTGGAGGAAGGTTCGTCCGCTCCAAGTTAGGCGGGAGCTAAGGTGAGGCCGAAAGGCGTAGCCGATGCACAGACGGTAGAGATTCCGTCCCCACCGAAAGATTTAAGCGCAGGGACACTTTTAGAAGGTCGGAGCCAGGTGTTGGTTCTGGTAGAGATCGAGGGAAGATTAGTACCGAAGTCCGGCTGGATAAGAGGCGAGAAAAGCTGCGTGTATATCTAAGGTGCCCGTACCGCAAACCGACACAGGTAGGTAGGAAGAAGATTCTAAGGCCAACGGGAGAAGGGTTGTTAAGGAACTCGGCAAGTTGACCCCGTAACTTCGGAATAAGGGGTGCTCATGAAAGTGAGCCGCAGAGAATAGGCCCAGGCAACTGTTTACCAAAAACACAGGTTTGTGCTAAATCGAAAGATGACGTATACGAGCTGACGCCTGCCCGGTGCTGGAAGGTTAAAAGGAGATGTGCAAGCATTGAATTGAAGCCCCAGTGAACGGCGGCCGTAACTATAACGGTCCTAAGGTAGCGAAATTCCTTGTCAGGTAAGTTCTGACCCGCATGAAAGGCGTAATGATCTGGGCACTGTCTCAACAGCCCGCCCGGCGAAATTGTAGTACCGGTGAAGATGCCGGTTACCCGCGACAAGACGGAAAGACCCCATGGAGCTTTACTGTAGCCTAATATTGGGTTTCGGTGTTGCATGCACAGGATAGATGGGACGCTAGGAAGTGAGTGCTTTGGCATTCATGGAGCGGCCGTTGGGATACCATCCTTGCGACATTGGAATTCTAACCTGCGCCTTTGAATCAAGGCGGGGGACATTGTTAGGTGGGCAGTTTGACTGGGGCGGTCGCCTCCTAAAGAGTAGCGGAGGCGTTCAAAGGTTGGCTCGTCCTGGACGGAAACCAGGAGAGAGAGTGCAAACGCAAAAGCCAGCCTGACTGCGAGACTGACGGGTCGAGCAGAGACGAAAGTCGGAGTTAGTGATCCGGTGGTATGTGAGTGGAAATGCCATCGCTCAACGGATAAAAGTTACCCTGGGGATAACAGGCTGATCTCCCCCAAGAGTCCACATCGACGGGGAGGTTTGGCACCTCGATGTCGGCTCATCGCATCCTGGGGCTGTATTCGGTCCCAAGGGTTTGGCTGTTCGCCAATTAAAGCGGTACGCGAGCTGGGTTCAGAACGTCGTGAGACAGTTCGGTCCCTATCTGTCGTGGGCGCAGGATATTTGAAAGGCGCTGTCCCTAGTACGAGAGGACCGGGATGGACGAACCTCTGGTGCACCAGTTGTCACGCCAGTGGCACAGCTGGGCAGCTATGTTCGGATCGGATAAACGCTGAAAGCATCTAAGCGTGAAGCCGGCCTTAAGATAAGATATCCCACTGAGATAATCAGGTAAGACCCCTTGAAGACTACAAGGTTGATAGGCACAATGTGTAAGTGGCGCGAGTCATTGAGCAAGCGTGTACTAATAGGTCGAGGGCTTGACCCCATTTTCGATTGATACTTCATTTGCTGTAGCAGTTCGATATTCAGTTTTGAAGGTATATGCCTTCTAAGAAAGAGAAGCTGACGTTGGTCAGGGTATGGCCGGTGTCGATGACGGTGAGGAACCACCTGTTCCCATTCCGAACACAGAAGTTAAGCTCACTTGTGCCGAAGATAGTTGGCTGGAAACGGCCTGTGAAAATAGGTAGATGCCGGCTTCTCTTAAAAAGCAAGCAGCCCACGGGCCGAGCGGAAAGCCCGGTTCGTGGGTTTGCTTTATTAAGCACCATTAGCTCAGTTGGTAGAGCAACTGACTCTTAATCAGTGGGTCCTGGGTTCGAGTCCCCGATGGTGCACCAAAGTACGCGTTGCAAGAAATTGCAGCGCGTTTTTTATTGCAATCTTTCAAAGAAGGTTCAATCTGGTGCACCATCGGGTGACGAGAACAGCTCGGGCCCGCCGCCGGTCCGGCGGGCAAAAACGCCCCAGTGGGGCGTTTTTAGAGCGCGGGAGAGTCCCCGATGGTGCACCAGAAAGCGCCTTGCTGCAAAGCAGGGCGCTTTTCTTATGTTGATCTATATTGGGAGAATCGACACTTAGTGTCGGGCCTCCCTTTTTTAGTTTATACCAGCGAATATAGTATATCAGGGCTTCGAATGTGTCTACAAAATGGAGGCAGCGCTGTATCATGAAAATCGGAACTAAAATCCGCCAAGCTGGACGGTGTTTTGCAGGCTGCCGAGAAGGGAAAGTGGTTGTAATAAAACGTTGGAGCGTGAAAAACGGCAAATAAAACCGGCTAGGGAGAAAAGAGTGGTCAGATGGTTGTCAAGAGGCATAGCACACATAGAACGCGTCAAAAAACACGCGCGCGTTAAGAATCGTACGCGTGCGTGTTTGTGATGTGTTATACTCTGTCCATTGGAATATACTTTGCCCTTGCGCCTTTTCCAGTTATTTCAGCACCTAGAATGATGAATCAAAACACAAGCTGCTACAAGAACTTTTGAAAATCGTAGATGGCTTCGATGTTTCTCCTTACGGCAACGAAAAGACCGAAGTAATTCTTGACTTCAAAAACTTGTACTTAATCTACATCAAGTAAACTGCTAAAATAAAAACGCAAAGGCAGGTTATTTGTGTAAAGGTGTTGGTGTAGACTTGTTGCATGGTAATATGCAGTTGTAAAGGGAAGGCGCAAGCCTTCTCTTTTTTGTTTCAAAACAACTTGACCCAGAACGAAAAACCTGGCTGCCTAGCAGTTGGGAACTTTATTGTGGGCCAAAGCGTAGCCTAAAAGGAGTGATTTCTGGTGTTGGTTCGTACCAAATCATCAATGCTCAATAATGCTGTCGGGGTCAGAAGTCAAGGGTGAAATGAACTATATTTTCCCCCCTTGACATCCACCCCCCTCGGTGTTATGATGCCAACGAGACGGCAGCCGGACAAGCTTGATGCCGCCTCGAATAATTTTTGCTCTATTTGCACCCTGAATGTGGATCACACAGAGTTTGGGATTGATCCGAGGATTACGCCATGAACAAGACAAAAGATATGACCGTAGGCAGCCCCACCAAAACCATCTTCTTTTTCTCCGTACCCGTCTTGCTTGGAACCCTATTCCAGCAAATATATAACATGGCCGATACGATCATTGTCGGGCAATTTTTGGGTGAAGACGCCCTTGCTGCCGTGGGGGCGACCGGAAGCACTGTATATCTTGTAATTGGCTTTGCTTCCGGCCTTACCCAGGGCTGCGGTATTTTAGTCTCACAGGCATTTGGCGGGCACCGTCTGAACGAACTAAAGAAGGTAGTTGGCACAGCGCTCTTGCTCACAGTGGTGTTTTCAGTTATCCTCACGATTCCTACCGTTTCTTTTAGCCGCCAGATTCTGTTAGCGTTGCACACCCCTTCGAACGTACTCCTCTACGCACACGAATATCTTCGCGTCATCTTTGGCGGTATCCTGTGTACGATGGCCTACAATATTGCAGCCAGTATCCTTCGCTCTTTGGGTGACAGCCGCACACCTTTATATTTCCTCATTTTGTCGTCATTCTTGAATATTGTTTTGGATATATTTTTTATCGCGACACTACATATGGGAACTGCAGGCGCCGCTTGGGCAACGGTGTTGTCACAGGGAATTTCTGCACTGCTATGCTTTTGGTACATGTTTCACAACTACAACAATCTACGTCTCAGTATCCGCGATCTGTACCCCGATCCTTATCGGATTCTGTGTATGATACAAAGCGGCATTCCCATGGCTTTAAACCAAACCGTTACTGCGTTTGGAATTATGATTCTGCAGAGCGGCATCAATCAATTCGGTTCTTCCGTAATGGCGGCCTATACTGCCGCTTCTAAGCTTGAATCCTTGGTGATGCAACCTATGATCGCACTGGGCTCGGGCATTTCTACGTATTGCGCACAAAACATAGGAGCCAGGAAAACAAAACGCATTTTTGTTGGTGTACGCAGCACGATGCTCCTTTCCCTTGGTGCTGCAATTCTGGGTATGGCTTTGTATGGAATTGCCTCCAAAGCCATTCTGCGGATATTTTTGAGTGATCCCTCGCCCGAAATGGTACATTATGCACTGCAATATCTCTACACAAGCGTGTGGTTCCTTTTATTTTTGGCATGGATTTTTCTGTTCCGCAATGCTTTGGTTGGGCTCGGGAACGGCCTTATCACCATAATTGGTGGCGTGGCCGAGCTTCTTTGCCGTTTTTTGTGCATTCATTTTCTGCTTCAACCTTTCGGTTTCTGGTGTATTTGTCTAACCAATCCTATTACCTGGATCGTTGCGTGCAGCCTTTTCTGCGGATTTTATTTTCGTTGGGAACACCAGCAAAAACATTGCTCAAAAAGTGCGGGATGATCCATCTCAGAAGATTATCGGGGTCTCTGCCAGTGGATTCTGTCTGAAGGAACCTCTTGGCAATCTCCGCAATGTCATCGACCAGAATTCCGACGAAATGCGAATCGCCATGATCGCCATGCAGGATGAACAGTTTGCCCATCAGACGTTTATGTCTGAACTGTGTAACCATAAACACTTCTTCTCGAATCAATTCCGGCTATGCCACAGGATCGATTTTAAGGCACCATACAGCACGTTTCAGTGCCAGATGACCATGGGGGTTTACAAGAAGCAAAAACGACGTTACACAGCCCTCCAGGCATCACGCAATGCATCGTATTCCCATGCAAGGTATATTGGATTGACCGGAGAAAATACCGACGTCTCTGTACAACTTTGAAAAAGATGAGTTGAAAACTATAAGCCTATTGTGTTGCGGAGCAATCAAGCGTTTCGTTTTGTAAATGAATCGTGCATACAAAAAGCAGACCCGTGAGTCCACGGGTCTGCTTTTTTGTATTTGCGATAGGGAAGAGTATGGACGGGTTACGCAGGTATCGATCCGGGAGATTCGGTTTCCAAACACCCACATCCGCTGGGCTTTTCGCGGATTCGTATGGCTTTTTATTTGTGGGCGGGCTCCTCGCCGGCTGGACATTCTCTCCCCATTTGGCAGCCGCTACCGAATGATTCGTGAAGGATTAATTGGTGGGAAGTTCGCGATAGGTCATTCTTTCAAAATCAGAATAACCACCAGCGTCCTCTCCATTGCCGGAAGCGTATAACCCCAGTGTACAGCCGACAAAACCGCCGGCATGTTCCGTGCTTAAAGAGCGCAGATCAATGTCGGAGATAACCGGTTTCCATTCACTATTGCTTTGGTAAAGAACACTGGCCACAAGCCCTTCTACGCGCAACTTCAGTTTAATGGGGAGTGCAGCCGGCAGATCCATTTGCGCCAAACAGCTGTCTTTACCATCTTTGCAAAGAGAAACAACAAGTTTGACCCCCGAATCCTGGGGATAGCACTCTGCCCGCAGATGGTTTTCGTTGCTTTGAACCATGGCAATACCGGCGCAATCACTCTCTTTGCAGAAATGCGGGATAAAGCTGGTTTCAAATTCGCAATTCCAGTGTTGCTGACGCAGCGCGAGGTATGCAGGCTCACCGCAATCCTTCAAGCTGTCGCAACGATGGAAAAGACGAACAATATGCTCTTCTGCGTGCAGTTCCAGTTCGTGATCGCGGTGATTGCGCAAAGTCAGCAATTCCAGCGGCAGAGAAGGTGTATCAAACGTATAGGTTTTACATTGGGGTACGTCGTCAGAAGGCTGCCCCTCGTAAGGCAGCGTGACTACTTCTTCAAGATGACCGACCCCCGCATTTACAACCGGCCAACCATCTTCCCAGGTAACCTTTGCCAAAAAGGTTTCACGCCCCAACAACGTGTACCCTTGGTTCGGCCGGCAAGCCAATACAACCATATACCAGTTGCCGTTTCCGTCATCCACTAAGTCGGCATGACCGACGCAGGTAACAGGATATTGGGCTCCCAAATGGCGATGCGTCAGAATGGGGTTGCAGGGGCAGTACTCGTAGGGACCAAACACATTTTTGCTGCGCGCGATCATGACGCTGTGGTGGATGGAAGTACCGCTTTCCGCATGCAAAATGTAATAGTAACCGTCCTTTTTGTACAGGTGAGGTCCCTCCGGCCAAATGGCTTTGCGCTGGAATCCGGTAAGTACAATGGTGGCATCGGGCTTTAACTTCATCGTGTCCAGATCCAGAGTTTGAATCCAAATTTCGCAGTCGCCATTGTAGCGGTACCCGGCAGAACGCGGCCGTTGGCCGATATAATAGCAGGTACCGTCATCGTCAAAAAAGAGACTGGGATCAATGCCGCCGGTAGACTCACCCAAATAGTAAGGCTCGGACCAGGGGCCGCGCGGATCTTTTGCAGTGACGATAAAATTTCCTTGGTCGGACACGTTGGTGGTAATCATATACCAGGTGCCCTTATGGTAACGAATGGTAGGGGCAAAAATCCCCTCGGAATGCTGACAGCCGGACAAAGGAACCTGAGAATCACGATCGAGCACATTGCTGATCAAATTCCAGTGGACAAGATCTTCGCTCTCAAAAACCGGCACGCCGGGAAAATACGCAAATGTCGAATGAACCGTATAGAATTTGTTCCCTACCCGGCAAATCGAAGGGTCGGGAAAGAAGCCTGTCATGATAGGATTTTTAACGGAAAGCATAGAAAACCTCCAGGTATAAAGGGGTGATATTCTGCATGCAAAAATATAGAGTTATGGCCGCTGCATCCAAGAGGAAAAACAGATGCAGCGGCCATAGCTATTGAAGGGTGCCGCCGAACTGACTTTTCGGATTACAGGCACTGGAAAACAGGGGCGAATGGCAGGAAAAGGATTTTACTCTTTTACACTGCCAATGGTCATGCCGGATACAAAGTATCTTTGCAGGAAGGGATAAAGCAGAATGATGGGAAGCATCGTCACCACAGTAGCGGCGGAACGCACGGTAACCGGCGTGACGACTGCGGTAGCGGTGTTGCCGCCGGTGGTGGCACTGCCGCTTTGCTGCATGACAGAGGAAAGAAGCTTCATCAACTCATATTGCAGGGTCGTATACTGGGTGTTCATCCGGTTGTACAACATAGCATCGAACCAGGAGTTCCACTGTCCGACAGCTACGAACAGGGCGACGGTGGCATACACCGGCTTGCACAGGGGCGAGATGATACGGGTAAAGATGGTGAAATCGTTGGCACCGTCAATCATGGCGGATTCTTCCAGCGCGCTGGGCAGACCTTCCATGAAAGTGCGCATAACCAGAACGTTAAATGCGCTGACCATGCCCGGAATGACGTATACCCAGAAAGAGTTGGTCAGGTTCATGTTGCGGTACAAAACCAAGGTGGGGATCATACCGCCGTTCACGTACATGGTGATGACCCAGAACAAAGACAGCTGGGAACGGAACAAAAAGCGTTTGCGGCTGATGATGTAGGCCAAAAGTGCGTTCGTTACCAGGGCGAAGATGGTTCCCAACACAGTTCTGGCCACCGAAACCACTGCACCGGTGAGGATGTTCTGCTGATGCAGAACCGTTTTATAGTTCGAGAGCGTAAAGATGCGCGGCCACAGATGGATGCCACCGCGTACGGCATCGACACCGTCGTTGAAAGAAAGCGCCACCGTGTTCAGAACAGGATACAGCGTAATGGTGACGAACAAAACCAGGAAAATGGTATTGCAGGTAACAAAGACTTTGTCCATGGTGGATGATTTGATTTTCATGTGTACCCTCCCCTTAGAACAATCTGTCTTCACCGGCACGTTTGGCAATCCAGTTTGCGCCGAGAATCAGAATAATTGCAACGACGCTCTTGAAGATACCGGCTGCAGTACCCAAAGAATAATCGTTCTGGCTGATGCCCCAAGTCAAGGTGTAGATATCAATGGTTTCCGAAACACTCTTGACCAGGCCGTTGCCAAGCAGATACTGGACTTCAAAGCCTGCATTCAATACGTTGCCAATATTCATGATCAGCAGAATCATAATGGTGGACTTGATGCCAGGAAGCGTGACGTGCCAGATTTTGCCCCACCGGCCGGCACCATCCAAAGTGGCTGCCTCATACAGGCTGGGATCGATGGAGGTAATGGCGGCAAGGTAGACAATGGCATTCCAGCCGGTTTCCTTCCAAACATTGGCAAATGCAACGATTGGCCAAAAATAACCCGGATTGGCGAAGAAGTTGATGGGCGAATTCAGAATGCCCAGGTTCACCAGCATCTCATTGATGATACCGGTGGAAGACAGCGCATCGTGCAGAATACCGGTGACAACGATCCAGGAAAGGAAGTGGGGCAGATAGGAAACCGTTTGAACAAGCTTTTTGCCGAACATGTTGCGTACTTCGTTCAGCAGGATGGCGAAGATAATGGCCATTAAAAAGGTGGTCACCAGATTGAGAACGCCCATGGCCAGAGTGTTACGGATATCACGCAAAAAGACGTCGTCAGAGAACAGGAATTTAAACTTTGCCAGTCCTACGAATTTAGATCCGAAGAGGCCGTCTTTGGGTTTGTAGTCCTGAAAGGCCATTACCCAGCCTGCCAGTGGAACATAATAAAATACGATGCCGTATACAAAAAAGATAGCCGCACAGACCATCAGAAATTTCTGGCGTGAAATCTCTTTCCATGTAATACGCTTTGATGGATTTTTCATTGGAGAGTCCTCCTAAGGAACGTGTATGGCGAATCATGTGTTGCAAACTAACGTTTAAGGAGCTTGCGGGTTGAATGCATTTCATAAAAAAGTGGCCACAGCTACACCGTGCAACCGTGGCCACTTGTATGTGTCAACGTCTGTGTCGCCTGCAATAACGGGCATCAAAGACCGGCACGGCGCTCAAGCTCAGTTTGCATTTCTGCCAAGAAATCCTGCGGATTGGCTGCGTTGTACGCAGTCATGTATTGATTCCAGGTGCTTTCAAAATCAGGCGCCATAACAACTTTGGGCAGCCATTCGTGTTTGACTTCGCCCATCTTGACCCAGGCAACACCACCGGGGGTTGCGGTAGTCATTGAACCGGAGTAAGAATACATCGGGAACCAGGGACCCATTTCTTCTTTCACAGAACCGATCATATCGACGTAGCTGTCTACGCCGTAGGCAGCAAACACTTTCTGCAGGGGGGTGGACAGGCCGTCCAGGAATTCGCTTGTCTGCTGCTCGGGCTTCATGGCGTTCTTGCCGTCCCGGCTGGTGCCCAGCCACTGCGGCATGTAGGAATAGCTGCACAGGTGTGAGGCCTTGTAGGTGGGATCCGCGCATTTCGTCCGCATTTCATCGGTGCGGTAATACAGGCCGTTTTCATCAACCAGGTAATCCTCACCTTCAACGCCCCAGAAGCGAAGATCGTGGATTTCCTGATCCAGCAGATCGTTCATAAACTTAAATGCAGCGTCAATATCGGAGCAGCTGGTGGTAACGGCCACGCCGCTGGAATTGTTCAGGGTATCGGCGTAGGTGTGCCAGCGGTTTTCCATTCCTTCGTCAATGGTCAGGCCCAGCGGAACGTAGTTGCAGCCCTGCTCGTCCAAACCCTGCTGTTTGAAAACATCATTGACATTGTTCGCGAAGTCCCACCACTGGTCGCACATGCCCAGCACAGCGCCGGTGGAAAGCTTGGCGATGTATTCATCGTAGGTCTGGGTGGCGAATTCTACGTCCACGTAGCCTTTCTGGTATTCTTCGTTCAATTTCTGGAAATACCTCTTGGCAGTAGGCGTGGTATTGTAGTCAACCACCTGCATCGTATCCTTGTCTACAATGACAGAGCCGTCGTTGGGATACCCATCAAGGAACTGGGGTGCATTCTCGATGCAGAAATAGCGCCAGTCTTCGCAAAGTGCCGTGTAGGGAATGTTCTTGGTACCGTTTGCCATGGTGGGGTTGGCATCGGCATAGCTTTCCAGCAGATCGAAATACTGGTCCAGGGTTTTGATTTCGGGGTAACCGGCCCATTCCAGAACACGCGCCTGAATCCAGAAGGCTTCATCGTTATGGGTGGTGGCACGATCTTCGCCATAGGTGTTCTGGAATACGTTGGCCCAATAGATTTTGCCGTCCTCCTGGCGGAAGTTGTCCCACTCTTTGTCGGTGTACATCTCTTTCAGGTTGGGATACTTTTCCAGGTAATCATCCCAAGGCACCAGGACGCCTGCATCGTAAAGAGACATCATGGCATCCATTGATGAAGTCCGGATACTCACCGCCCGCGATGATTGTGCCGATGGCTTCTGCGTCGGTCTGGCCGGTCAGCCAGGTCTCTTTCAGTTTGGCACCGGTCTTTTCGGCAATGATGTTCATAACATCGTTGTCATCATTGATTTCGGAACCGGGCATTGCGGTAAACATCGTAAATGTTTTGATCCCATCGGACGATTCATTAGAGCCGCCACATGCCGTTAAGCCCAGCAGCATGACCGCGGACATACTTGCCGCAAATGCGCGCCGCCACAATTTTACTTTTTTCATAATTGGCCTCCTGTAGATAGATTTTCCGCCCTTGCGGGTTTCCCTGATTTAAGTATATATACCAAAAATGTTTTACACAACCGACAAATTCCAGTAAAAACCCCTGAAAATTATAGCTTTGCAAATTCAACGGAAGAGGAAATCGCGCTAAACAGCGAAACAATGATACAAAAAAGACAGGCAGTCCCCCATCCTTGAAGTATTTTGGAAGGCAACATGCCTGCACTTTTGTTTGGCTTATCGTTGTTTTTTAAGAATGAAAAAAACGAAAAGCAAGTGTATGATTATTCTGGTGTGAATTATTTCCCGGGAAATTCAGAATGTGGTTTCTCGGTTTTGCTCTTCCGAAAATGGGAAGGCGTACAGCCTTTCAGCTCGATAAATTTGCAAAGGAAATAATCCACATCTTTATAGCCCACATCTTCGGCAATGCGGCCGATCTGCTTGTTTGTGTACAATAGCTGGCGGCACGCTTCGTTAATACGGTAAGAACACAAATAGTTTTTAAAGGACTGTCCGTATTTTTTGCGGAAGATTTGCCCTAAGTATGCACTGTTGATATAGTATTTTTTGCCCAAGCCCTGCAACGTCAGGTTTTCCGAGTAGTGTTCCTGGATTTCCTTGTCGATAGAATCCAAAATACCGATGGAGATATTTTTTCGCAGAAGGGAAAGGTAGTCTGCATACTCGCGTGCAAAGCGGAACAGATGCTGTCGGCTCCCGCGGGAAATTCCTTCCCGAAAAGACTGCGCGCTGATAAATTGCAGCATTTCCTTCTGGTTGGCTTCGTTGTCCAAATTGGATGCAAGATGCATAAGCCGGAACAAAAGATAATTTAAGTTCAGGTTGATATCTTTGTCATGTACGCCACGCTGCTGCATTTCGGCAAACAAATCGTCTATTTCGGAGCCGATGCGTTCTTGCTCATTCAGTTCAATGGCGGTAATCAACTGATCCAGGGTATCTTTGCACAAAACGGCTCTTTCTTGCGGAACCGATAACTCTTCCTCGTAATAATAGATCGATTTTGGCTGGCGGAAGGCGCAAAGGTTTTTCAGCCCGCAGACGGTATCATACGATTCAGAAACAGTGGTGATATCGTCCACTTTTTTGCCAACCAGAAATCGCAATTCGTGTTGTGTCGAAACACCCAATTTCTTATAAAAATCCTGGATATACTGTGTTTCGGAACAGCCGGCATTTCGGGCAAGCGCACCGCTGTAAACAAAAGCAATCCCATACCCAACGCGATCTAACGAAGCGTCACAGAAACACCGGCTCCGGTCCTCGCCTAAAATTTGCGCACAGCTTTGGTACAGGTCACGCTGCACCATACGGAAGTGGTTCTCATCATCGTCATCTTCGTTGTCCGAAGAATGGCAAGCGGAAATTTCAATGTAACGAACGCCGTCCGAAAAATCCAGATGCTTATGCAGATAATCCACGCCGTGGGGATCATATTTGCCGAACAGCAACGAGATCAAACACCGGGCCTGATAGGCCAGTTCGTACTGCTCCTCCATTTTGCTGTTTTGCGAGATGTTATTGTATTTGCTGAGAATGGATAACAGATCTTGCTTTTCCACCGGTTTGAGAAGATAGTCGATACACCCGTAGCGCAGCGCTTTTTGAGCATAGGAAAACTCACTGTATCCGCTCAGAATCACGAAACCGGCGTTGGAAAGATTCTCCCGGCGAACAGTTTCCAGTAATTCAAGTCCGGTCATTTTTGGCATCATAACGTCGGTGATGACAAGGTCAACGGGTAACTTTTTTATGTACTCCAAAGCCTCCTGTCCGTCGGACAAAACGGCAGCCACTTCATAGCCTGCGGCGTTCCAGTCAATCAACGCCTGCAAACCTTGCGCAATAAACTGCTCATCATCTACGATAATAACTTTTAACATGTCACTCCGCCCTTATTGCTTTGTTTAGAGGGAACCGAATCGAAACAAGTGTTCCAATGCCCGGCTCGCTTTCCACCGAGAACTGTGCAGTATCCTCCGTCATCATGCGGATGCGCAGGCAGGTGTTCACCATGCCTACGCGTCCTTTTTCTTTTAACATTTTCAGGCTGGCGTTGCGCATCCGGTCTTGAATACGTTCTACCTCGGCCTCGTCCATACCGCCACCGGTATCTTCAATTTCCATGCAAAGCGCATCGTTTTCTGTATACACGCGTACAAAAATCCAACCGGGAAAAGATTTTGCTTCAATACCGTGCACACAGGCATTTTCCACAAAGGTGGTAATGGTCAATTTCGGAACCAGGATGTTCTGGCAATCTTCCTGCGCATTGATTTGATACGAAAGGCGCTCCCCGAAGCGATATTTTTGCAAGGACAGGTACGCTTCAACAAACGCCAGCTCACGCTTAATGGTATTGGAATCCGAGGACCAATCCACGTTTTGGCGCACCATTATGGCCAATTTCTGTATCATATCGGCGGTTTCTTCTTCTTTTTTCAGGATGCTGTGCATACGGATGCTTTCCAGTGCGTTGAACAGAAAATGGGGATTGATTTGGCTGTATAAAGCCATCAGCTCTGCGTTCTGCCGGGCAATATCCATCTTCTGCTCTTTCAGTCGGCATCGGTAGGCGGTGTCAATCAGGCTGTTCATCCGGTCAGCCATGCGGTTGTAGTTGTCCATCAGACGGCCGATCTCATCTTGACCGCTTGGCCCGGAAATCTTGATCAACACGTCGCTGTCTATCTGGTTGAAGACTTTTTCCAGACGGAAAAGACGAGAAGTAATGGAATTCTCCAGCAGATTCATCAAAAGCTGCGGGGGAATAATGTTCAGGATCAGCAGCAGGATCAGGATATGGATGTTTTGGCGAATCAGGGCTAAAACGTTGCCGCTTGGTTCCATCACATAGATGTCCAGATCTTCCCCGTAAAGGGTAAAATGCTGGGACAAGCCTACCGAATCAGACGGGGAGAATGTGTCATAAGGCTGCCAACGATAATTGGGCATTGCGTTCGTAAGCAAAATCCGGTTACCGCTGCATACATAAACTGAATCGTTATACTCCATGTTCTGGAAATCGCGGTCCAGCGTGCTGTAATTGATTCCAATACACAAAAGGCACTCCGCCTTATCGCTGTAAAGGCCATTCATCCCGCGTAAAAACAACACCTGGCGCCCATCTGTTTCATCATAAGAAAAAAGAAGCCGCGGGCTGTAGCCATCCGCAGTATACTGCTGATACCAGGGCTCCTGCGAAACGGTGGATAACCGTGCAAATTCACTGCCGTTTATCAGGGTTTCATTGTCTGCATACACCCGTATGACAGAATTTGTGATCCGGGAAACACCCTGCAGCAAAGAATTGTGGATGTATTCTCGGTAACTTGAAAAATAGTCCTGGGGACTGGCATATTGCCGGCTCACAAAATCCTGAAGGGAGTTATCCATATACAGGCTGGTAGAAATCAGCGCGGAATCTTCTGTGGCGGCGGAAAGCATCGACTGCACGGATTTGGCTATTTTTTCCATCTGGTGCAGCTGCTCGGCATGCTCGTTCTTGGTTAATGCATGTAAAATTACAATATCGGTCAAAAATATGGGGACCAGAATACATAAAAAATAAAGATATCTAAGTTTTTTCTTCAGGCTTAAGTTATTGAGAAAACTTTCCAGCTTGATTCTGACATGATGAAACCGGTTCATACAAAGCTCCTTACCGGTGAATGTTGCAAAATGACCTTGCTATTTTTAGCGGTGCAAAGTATAATGCCAGTATCAGTATAATTCAGCCGCAGAACCATTGTCAATCAAATAACAGATTGAATAGTGCACAATCTGAATCGCTGTTTTTTGTGAATATTTACATCCTGAAAAAAAGGAGGAGAACTCATTGAGAGGCGTTTTTAATCCGGACAGCCCCATGATGCGCGCCCTGGGCGTTGTGTGGGATCTTATTGTCCTGAATCTGCTGTTCCTGGTTTGCTGCATTCCGGTGGTCACCATTGGCCCTGCCATCACGGCTTTACATTATGTCACCACAAAAATGGCGGGTGAAAAAGACGGCACTCCGGTGGTCGGCAATTTTTTCAAGTCATTCCGGGCAAATTTCCGCCAGGGCGTACTGATGGGAATTCTTTTTGGGGCCGCAGGGGGATTTCTGGGCTATGATATCTATCTTCTATGGCATTCCGGGAATTTCCAAAACAGCATCTTTAAGATTTTGATTCCCGTGGCAGCAATCGCTTATATGATGACCTTCGTATATGCTTTCCCGCTGCTTGCAAGATTCAACAATACGGTTTTAGGTACCATACGGAATGCGTTTATCATGTCTGTGACCTCTTTGCCCCAAACCTTTTCCATGTTGTTGTTGATAGGCGCATGTGTAGCACTTACCCTGTATACACAGACCACATTGCGCTATGGATTGTTTTTGTGGTTTGCGCTGGGGTTCTCTTCGATCGCTTATGCAAATGCATCTGTTTTAAATGGCGTTTTCATGAAGTGCTCAGAGCAGTACTCTTCTCAGATAAATCAGGAGCAGTCTCAGGATACTACGGAGAATTCAGACGACAAAGAGTAACCGTTTGACGGCATAGAAAAAAGCAAAAGAGCGCAGAAGTCATCTTCGGCGCTCTTTTGCTTTGGTCTGGAAATCAGGTTTTCAGCGTAAAGGCAGCAACGCTGCATGCGGGCAAGAGGGAAGTAAAGCTGTTGGTACCAACAGTTATGTCTGTCAACGGCTTCGGCTCGACTTGATGGGGATTATCGAACGTATTGTAGGCAGCCGCGCCGGCACCATCACCGCTAAGCACCTGACCGGTGATGGAAGTAAACTTGCTCAGGCCATCCCAGTGAATTTCAACAGGCACAAGGGTACATTATACCGTCGCTTCTTGCGGGAACCAGATGCGGTAATGCCCGCTTAAAGCAAGCAGCGCAAAAAGATACAGGCAATTGTCATAATAACGCCGCGGTCCGGAACGGAGCGGAGTGCTAAAGAACCGGCGGAGCCATTCATCCGCGCAGGCGTCATCCAGAATCAGGGAACCCTGCGCAATGGTAGCCAGAAGCCCTACAGGATGCAGAGCATTTCCTTCAACGGGTGTGCCGTCGATCAGATAGATGCCGTTTGTTTGCCCGTGTTCCTTTTCTTCAAAAAATTGCTGAATATGTGCAGCTGTTTCTTGGGCCCAACCGTCTTTGTCCCCGAACCATTGGGCATCCAAAGCAATGTTGCCCAACGTGCGGTATGCATCGCTGAAGAACCAGTCGTGACGGTCCGGCTGATCACCCCGATGCGGGCGGCCGTCGTACTCGGCATATTCGGCACTCAAACCGGTACGGGCGTGGCAGGCTTTGCGCAGGTACTGGCGGCTGGCCGCTG
>ENA-OOST01000080-OOST01000080.1-human-gut-metagenome-genome-assembly--contig:-NODE-80-length-14079-cov-1.387621_pt1 | contig 14079 bp, 6 predicted proteins | sample MGYA00241316_ERZ501227 | MGnify/ENA primary metagenome ERZ501227 (study PRJEB25962, sample SAMEA2042498) | human gut metagenome | biome: human gut; feature: human-associated habitat; material: faeces...
ATTACATTATATATAATCATTAATATTAATATCAACCATAAAACTTTTCTTGGTTGTGCAGATATTATTTTTTTTATTTTATTTTCTCTTATCCTCAATTTTCTTTTTTTCTCTCCTCATTTTTTTCTTTTCTTCTACTCTTTTTGTATTTATGTATATTATTAATATTAAATTTAGTAACAATATAATATAAATTTTATCTTCTAGTAATAATATAATGTTTCCTATACGTGGAATTTTTAATACAATTGTTCCTAAAATTTGTTCATATGATATTTCTTCTGTGTCTTTGGTTAGATTGTTATCACCTTTAGTTACATATTTTAAGCCTTTTTCTGTTTCTTCAATTCCAACTATTCTATGTGTTATTATTTGATTATTTTGTTCAAATGTAACTATTTTATCTGTTTTAATTTTGTCTTTTTCTATTCCACTAACTATTATTATATCTCCTACATTTATTGTAGGCTCCATGCTATTTGTTGTAATTACATATGCTCTATAGCCAAACATTGATTTAGCATCTGTTTTGTCTAATGTAGATTTGGTTATAAGAAATATGTTGTATAAAAGTATTATAATAATTACAAATAATAGCTTTTTAACTATTTGCTTAGTTCTTTTTCTTTTTTCATTTTGTTTTTCTATTTGCTCTATATCGTACTCCATTATATTCCTTTCTTCTGTGTATTATTTTAGGTCAGTTTTTGCTGACCTAAAATAACCATTGTTTTTTATAAAATTGTATTTGAACTTTAATATGCTCAAGTAACAATAAAGTAGTCATGTGCTTCGCCTATGTAGGTTTCTCCATCATATAGTTCCACTACTATTTTGTATGTTCCTGTTTTTATGTCTGTTGGTAGTGTTACTATAAATGTTGGTGATGTCGCTTGGGCTGTTATGTTTATTGTTTCATTATATGTTGTTGATAATTCTTCTGTGTAGTCTCTTCTGTAGGCTTTTACTGTAAATGTTGGTGTTGTTATGTTTGCTACAGATTTTTCCATATTTACAGTTATGCTTGTTTTTCCTTTTTCTATTATCCTATCCTCGTCTGCAATTGTTAATTTTAATCCATATTCACTATTTTTTATATTTACTGTTTTTTTGTCGTGGTGTCTTATATCATATTCATAGTACTCTCCGTCTGCTGATGCTAATGTGTCTACTACTATTGTGTAATCTCCTGTTGTTAATGTTTTATTATGTTCTGTTTTTACTGTTATATTTGATAATATATTTGCAACATTATCTGCTACTTTTATTCTTGCTGTTCCATTTATGTTTGGATAATATGTTGTTCCATTTATTTCATAAGATATTCCCATCAGCTCTTGCCCGTTTAATAATGTTTGTGCTGTGTTGTCCCATACATTTATTGTTATTCCCATTTTTTTGTCTAAATATTGAGTATCATATATTATTTTTCCATTTACTACTTGTTGGGTAAATGTTGAGGCAGCTTTTATATTAAAGCTATCGCCTAATGCAACTGTTGTTGGTATTTCTTGTATCTGTGTATTTAATAATGCATCTTTGTCTACATATATTCCATATTTTCCTGTTTCTCTTTGTGAGCCTAATACACTTGCTATTGTCCTGCCCTCACTATTTCTTAACTCCATAACTAGTGTATTTCCTGTTGATGTTTGTGTTATTGTAGTTTCCTTAAAATCCACATGGAATATAAATTTTTCTTGAACTATATTATTTGTTGTATCTTGATATGTTGCTATTGCTGCTGTTTCGTTATAGTATTGATTTGTTGTTGGCATTTCCAAAAATTCAGATAGTCTATATTCATTTTTTTCACTTGATACATCTGATGTTTTTACAATATAATAGTAATATTTGTTATTTATTAAATCTATCATTGTTATTTTTGTTCCTGCTGGCAAACTATATGCATATCCTGTTGAATCTTTAGAAATTAAAGTTCTATAACTTGTTGGATATGATGTAGCATATTTATATTCTGCAAAGTTGTTTATTGTTAAATTATAATACATAGAAAATTCACTTGATTCCGTAATATTTGTTTCTACTGTTGCAAATGGTGCTTCAAATTTTTCTCCTGGTGCAATTCCTATTGCATACCCTGCTTGTTGTTCTTTCGAAGTATATATTGATATTTTTATTCTTAATTTCGTAATTTTATATCTTATTGGAGTTTGTGGTTGCAATACATCAAAATTTATTGCAACAAATCCAACAGATGTAGTCTGCGAAATATTTTGTGAATTGTAAAGATTTAATATTATACTTGGAACTTGTGTTGAATTATCAGATAAATATTCTATATCACCAGAGTGAGTTCCTGAAGTTGCACCTTTACTCACATAATAATCTGTAGTTTTGCTTGATACCCAACCTGATGTACCTGTTTGCATCTCTAAACCAAATGTAGTGTTTGCAATATCTTCTGTTGTTGCTGTAGCTGGTATTTGTAATTTATTCTTTATAGAAACTGTTGGCATTAAATCTGCTTCGAGATTAGAGACGTTAAATATAGTATTAGGTTCGCTATTACTTATTAATGGTAATTCAACGGTGTCTATTGTGCTATATTTATATGCTGTTAATTCTGTATCTAATTGACTTTCATCTGGAATTCTACCTATTAACCATATATAATAGTCTGCACTTGTTGGAGTTGGAATAATATACTTATGTATACTATCTGTTTGATTAGTGTAAAAACCATCTGTTGTTATATTATGATTTGCTTTGTGTTTACCCATTACATATACATTATTGTCTCCTGTACGTGTTGTAGTTCCTATTGGATTTGCAGAACTTGTGTACATTCCTAAATATGTCATTCCATTTACATTTCCGTATGTAGTAACATCTTCATTTTGTGCTATATTTAAGTTGTTTCCTTGCAACATATACATTTTATTGTCTACATTTGTTGTTAATACTTCGCTTCCATCTATTTCTGTTGATGTATCTATTTTAGCAGTTTCTAATGTTTCAGTTCCATCTGCGTTTATTAATATACTAGAATACTCTTTTAATAAATTAGCTCCATTATCTAAATATATAGTTGAATTGTTTGCTAATTTTAGGTGTCCTATATCATTGAATGCAAATTTTATAGTATTATATTGATTTACTGTATTGGTTGCTCCTTTTATATGTAATGTTGAATTATTTATAATTACTTGTGATGCTTTTTCAACTGACAATATGTTCTTTGCTAAAGAGCTTGCACCATAGTTTTTAATTGATATGTTTTTATTACCACTTATATTAGAATTATCACCATTTCCAAAAATACTTTGGTTTATCATAAGTGTTTCATATCCATTACCATCAATATTTACATTAGATTCACCTGTAACTCCTATATGTGAGGCAGTTGTTGCCTTTGCTCCTCCATAAACATTTCCATTAATGGAAATACTACCTATTGTTGCAGAATTATCTCCAACAGCATCTTTTCCAAAATTTATGTTGGTATTTCCATATACTATAGAATTATAGCCTCCACCATATATATTTCCTCTTATACTACCTTTAATTATATTTATATTGGCTGTTGCATTTGCTGTTACAGAGCCTACTTTAGAGTTGCTTCCATTTCCTCCTCCATAGATGGCACTAGAAATTGTTCCTCCGTTTACAGTTATGTTAGTACTTTGTGTAATTTCTCCTGAGTTATAATTTCCACCATATATATTGCTTACTGTTCCTGAATTTACTTTTACATTTGTTTTTTCAACATTACCTCCATATGCGGATCCCCCATATATATTTGTTATGGTTGCTCCATTGCAATTAATATTTGCATTTGTTACCTGACTTGTTGTTGTTTGTCCGCCACCATATACTGTTGGTATTGTTGCACTTGAACTTGTTAATGTCACATTTGTTGTAGTAGTATTCGAGTTAGAATGTCCTGCGCCATAAACTGCTGTTATAATTTTAGTTCCCTTAATGTTTATTGTTGCAGTACCTACACTAGTAGAAATATTAGTGCTATTTCCTCCTCCATATAAATTTGTAACTTGCCCCCCTGCTCCATTTAGAATTGTATTTGTTACTGTTCCGCCATTGGTGTTTCCGCCATATGCATTAGTTATTGTGCCAGAATTTATTGTTAAATTTGCCGTACTTATATTTGAAGTATTTGTTCCACCATATACATTAGTTATTGTTGCACCACTACATATAACATTTGTAATTGTTGCTTTTGCAGTAGCCATTCTACTTCCACCATATACTGTTGGTATTGTTGCACTTGAACTTGTTAATGTTACATTTGTTGTTGTTGTTGTTGAATTTGCACCACCGGCACCACAAACCATTCCTATAATTTTTGTTCCTTTTATGTTTACGTTTGATTTTGTTGTAACACTGTTAGCATTTATGCCTCCTCCATATATATAACTAGCTTGTCCTCCTGTTGCTATTATACTAGTTTCACTTACATTATTTTGTCCTCCTCCATATATTGTTCCATATGTTCCATTATTTATATTTACACTTGATTTTAAAGAAACTTTGCCTGTACCATTTCCTCCACCATATATTGCTAAATTGTTAGAAGCATTTAAATTAACATTTGTATTTCCTATTACATTTGTTGAATTTCCTCCTCCATAAACAGATCTATTTATTGTAGCATTCATGTTTATGGTTGTATTTCCTGTTAACCCAGCAGTTGTACTTAGTGCTAGTCCATTTCCTGCACCATATATTATTTTCCCCGACCCAATTGTTGGGGTTCCAGATATGGTAACCTTTGTGTTTCCTATCATTTTTGAGTTATTTGGTACAGTAGAATAATTATATCCTTTTCCACTACCATAAATATCCCCATTTATAGTTGGAGAACCACTTACCATTACATTACTGTTTCCATATAGCGCGCCAGAGTCTAATTGTTGTTGTGCTTCTGTTAAATTTTCTGAATATGCATAACCTCCTCCATAAACATTTCCTTTTATTGTTCCTCCAGAAATATTTATATTGGTTGATGTTGTTACATCTGCACCATAGCTCTTGTACGCATCTGAAGAATTAGCATTATATCCTGTAGTACTTCCTACTCCTGCTCCATATATGTCACTATTTATAGTTCCTCCAGAAATATTTATATTTATAGTTCCATAATAATATGCATCACTTTTAATTGCTGTGTTATTCGCGTTCCTTCCATATGAGGCTCCTATTATATTTTCAATTTGTCCTCCTGTTACATTTATTGTTGAAGTTCCTATAAATGTATTTAATGGATATGCCCAAGATGTTGGTCTATAACTTGAATCTGCATAATTTCCTCCTATTACTTTTCCAATACTACCATTTTTTATATTAATAATAGGGTTACTATATAATGTTCCAATTTCACTTCCACCTGCTATTAAGCCTATGCTTTTTTGTTGTGTTTGCTCTATATAATCTACTGTTACAATCCCACTAAAATTTACAGAAGATGATCCCATAATGTTATGAGAAACTGTATTATTAAGATTTGTGGCATTATTTGATCCAATACCATTACCCATTATAATTTTGTTAAATTGACCACTATTTATTTCTACTGTTGGAGTCCTAACTCCAGAAGTATATACTTCGTTAAGTTTTTTCCAGCCTCCATATATATCAAAATCTGGCAATCCATCACTTTGAGTATATCTATCCATGGTTATATTTGCTCCAAATTTAACCTTATTTCCCTGTAAATATAAATCAACCGTTCCTGTACCTGTTGTACTTGTAGAACCGTAAAATGTCAAATTTTCAAAATTAACATCTCCTTTTAGAAACCTTCCATTTGTTCCACCTGCTAATAGCAATGTTCCTCTTTCGTCCTGTCCATCATATGCTCCAGTTATTGTTACAGGTTTTTCATTTTTTTCGATTATTGATGTGCTTTGTGTAAATACAGACCCTGTATAATTATTCATTATTACCATTATATTTGTATTTATTGTTCCGTGACTGCTTAATTTTGTGTATGCATGGTCTATTGTTTTAACAGGTGTTGTTCTTGTTAATCCGTCATTTGTATCTAAGCCTGCTGTATAATCGACATATATAACTTTCCTCTCCGCTTTATAAACAAATTTGCCTTCTCTTGTTAATTCTGCATTATTACTATTGGTTGCTATTAATTTATACTCTTGTCCCTCTACTAATTCTGTTAATATTGTTGCTGTTTCTCCCTTTATTTCTGTTGCTGTTAGTCCAGAAATATCTAAAGTATACCATTTATATGTATAATCACTTTCGTTAATTAACTCTTTTGCTGTTCCTGTTAATTCTGCTGTTACTTTATTTCTTGCTTCATCTATTGAGAAAGCTATTTTCAGTTCTAATTGTGGTATTTCAAAACTCTTTAAGAAGTAAAAGCCATTGTTATCTTTTATAATTGAATCAACCTGATATGCCTCATCCCAGCTTGGATTTTGTGTAAATGTATTTGTTGTTGAGCTTTGAACTGTACCATTCACATACCATTTATATGTTAATGGTGTATTTGTATTTTTTGCAGTTATACTATATGTTGATTTGTTATTTGTGTCTGTTACAGTAACACTTGTATAGTTTGATGGTATTTTATAACTTTCTTCCCAGCTTAAATACTTACTTCTTGATAGTCCACTTCCATTAAGTAATGTTATATTGTCAACTCCTGTTGTAGAGTCATATGCTATTCCCTTGTTTATACCTTGTACTCTTTGAACTACTGTAGCTCCTTTGCCTGCATTAAATCCTATGTTACTTGTAGAAGACCCTGTTGTTACTGATGTGCTAAAAGATGTGCCATTTATTTTCATTGGTGATGAATATGCACTTGTCATTGTAAGATTTCCTGCATCATTTCCTTGCCAAAGTGTTGCATAATTACTTGTTGACGTATATGTTGTAGTATTTTTTAGATATCCAAATATTGGTCCTGCAAATCCATTTGATACTATTGAGCTGTTATACATACAATATTCTGGCCATACTGGTTGACCAGTTATTATTCCAACAATTCCACCTACTGCATACTGTCCTGCGCTTGCATCATTTGCGCATTTTGCCTCTATATCTAGCTCTACATCTGCAAAACAACCTTTTATACTGTATCTTGCGGCACTGCCAGGATCTGATTCTGAAATCGTAATTCCATTTCTTCCTTCTGTCATACTATTGCCAACAAATCCTGCAATTCCTCCTACTACTAGTCTAAATGTATTATCTGCTAATGTTAAAGTATTTTTACATACTATAGCAGAATTAGTTATACTGTTATTATAAATATTAGAATTTTTATACAATGTTCCTGCTACAATACCTACATGATATCCTTTTTGTGCTGTTGTAGTTGCTGTTGTTCCATTAACATTTATTTCTATATTAATAGAATCAAACATCACATTACGTATTTCTGCTTTTATTGTTCCTCCTCCAACGCTTCCAAAAAATCCATATGAATCAATGCTTGTAGTTAATGCTGCTATTGCTATTTTTGCATTTTTTATTACATATCCAGCTCCATCAAATGTTCCTTGAAAATGATAAGTAGTTGTTCCTATTGGAATCCAATAATTGCCATTCATATCCAAATTTCTAACTAGTTGAAAATATTTTCCTGAATATGTTGTTCCAGAGTTTACACTGTTTCTTAAAAATGCCAATTCTGCACAACTTTTTATTAAATATGGTGATGCAGATGTTCCATTTCCATATGTAAAACCTGTTGCAGTACTTGTTCCATCCCATATATCTGTCAATGTGCTATCCAAATTTTTTGCAGGAACGTTTGCACGTAATGCCATATTTTGCAAATTCATTGTGTTATCTAATAATACCGCATATGTTGAAAAGCTTGAGGCATCAAATGTAACTTCATTGTCCTTAAGCTCTATTTTTTCTATTTCTTCTACCTTGTTCTCATCATTTATGTGTACAACTTTATATTTTTGATTTTCTGTATCTATTGGTTCTACACCTGTTATAGTGACCTTAACATTTTCGTCAAAGTCTGTTGGGTTATATTCTTTTTCATTTGAAAGTAATTTTATATCATATGCTATTTGATATGTAATATCATTATTTAAAATATCTTTTAATGTTTCTTTTGTTTTTTCTTCGTTTGCTGTTTTGACTGAAATGGTTGCATCTGCTGGCATATAGCCTTTAACACTTATGTTTTTGCCTTCTACAATTTGTTCTAGTTGCTTGTTATATAATTTCTCTCCGTTTTTTTCTTTTTCGTCATATTTAACTGTTAATGTTAATTTTTGCTCTTCTATTTCTGTTGCTGTTAAATATATTTTTTCTCCCGGCTTTTTTTCCATTTGTGCCACTTCAGTAGTTATTTCGCTATTTTGCTCCAAATTTTCTTCTGATTGTGTTATTTCAGTTTCTTGTTCTTTAATTTCCTCGTTTGCTGTGGTGTTCTCGTCGCTTGTAGGAGTTTCCCCTACACTTCTAAGGTCTGCGAAATAGCTTGCAACTACTTTGTTATTTATCATGTCTGGCAAAACAATGTAGTAGCTGTTTTTTCCACTATTTATAGCATTTAATATTAAATTATCTTCTTTTAAATTTTTTCCATAATCTTTAATTGTTGTTTGTATTTCTTTTATATTATTAGCTCTAGAGAAACCTAAAATTATAATTTCTACTAATAACATTAACATTACTATTAAAATTATGGTTGTTTTCCTTTTGTTCGTTTGTCTCATTTTTATTTTCTCCATTTTACACGGGCGATTAAATGTGCCCCTACGTCTATAAATTACTTTACATTGTCATTATTTTCTTTTGCGGGCGATTAAAATCGCCACTACGTTTTATTTGGATTTTAATATTTTTCCAAATTCACATTCGCTTTCTAATTCATCTATATTTATATTATTTTTTAATAAATTTTGATTCGTTTTTATTTTTTCTAATGCATCTATTACACCATCTAGGTTATCCTTATCCAAGTCTTCTTTTGTAATATTTATTTTTAATAACTGGTATCTATCTTTTATTATAACCATAACATCTTTTTCATTTAATAAAGTTATATTATCTAGTATAGTGTAATATGGCCAATTTACGAATTCTCTTAATTCTTTTATTAATTGTTCTATTTCTTCTTCTGTTATTTCTTTTATATTGTCTTGTATACAATAGTAAACATATGTATAATATGAGCTTGCTAATTTAAGCGCATCAAATACTGTTGAGTTTTCGTTTATTTCTTGAAATATTTTTTCTTTTATTTTATTTCTGTCTAATTCAATATATAGTTGTTTTATTTCTAGAATTAAATTGTTGGCTTCTGTATTTAATTTTTCATTTGGTTTTTTAAATAATCCTGTACCGTTTATTTTTGCATTTAATTTTACTAATTTGCTTTCTCTTGTTTGTATCTCTTTTTGTGTTTGTGCATATGCATTTTTATTTTGCTCTTTCTCTGCATATTTTTTCTTAATATCATCTATTATAAATTTAAATTTTAAATAATTTTTATATTCCCACAAACTATTTAGCAATTTTCTTAAATTTATATCTATTTCTGCTTTTTTACTTTCATCAATTTGTGCTAATGTTGTTTTAGGGATAAATTTTTCGTAACTTGCTTTTATTAATTTTTCTGTATAGTCTTTTGTGTTTAATTTTGCTGTATAGAAAGCATTTATTATATTGAACTTGTCTGCTTCTTCTTTTTCTATTAGCTCTGTCTTTATATCTTTGTGTTCTATTAAAAGCTGATCAGCTGTAACATTTCTTAGTGCTTCTTCTTGCTTTTTCTCATAATATTTATCTATATTTTTCTCGTTTTCTGTATATATATAGAATATATTTAATCTAATATGAATTATTATATCTGGGCATTTCCAGTATATTTTCTCAAATTCTGTTTTTATTCTTTCTGAATTTACATTGCCTTTTTCCATTTCCTGAAAAAAAACCACCATATATTCATTAGCATATTTACTGTATGTAAAGTCTTTTGGCATTAGTGGTATACCAACTTCTTTGAATTTTTCTATAGCTTTTTGTATTGCTTCATTAACAACGTCTAAGTTTTTTCTATAGAATACATTTAAATTAAATAAGATTCTATCTAAGTCCATTTTTTCATATGAAGTTTTATATTTATTTATTACATGCAATGTTCTTTCTTTTTCTGCTACCTGCTCTTCTAGCTTTATTACTTCCTCTGATTTTTTTATTTCTTCTAATTTTTCTATTCTTTTTTTCATTTCTTCTAAAAGCTTGCTTTGAGCATCTGTAAATGTTTGTTTGTATTCTTGAATTTGAGTTAAGCATGCTTTTATATTTTTTGCATTGTTTCTAGGAAATGTATTAAGTATTTCTTTGTTTGCCTCTATTTGTTCATTTACTTCTTTTAAATTATTCATTTTTATCCCCCATTTTTTCTGTATTTTTTTCTTCTTTGTTTAAAAAAGTTATAAATTCAGATACTCTTGTATACATTTGTAATATTTCTCTAGAAGTTAACTTGTCTAATCCATTTTCCATTTTATTCACATTCCTTTCTTAATGCGTTAATTCCGTTCATTTTTTCTTCTATATTATCTTAAATTATAGCATAATGCCTTATAATACGCAAACAAATTTCCTTATTTTGTAATGGAAATTATTGCTTATTTTCCCTTGTTTTGTTTTACAGTCGAATTATTATATTTTTTGTAAATATATTATATTAATTAATAAAATTACTGTCAATAATTTAAAATTATTTTCTTTATAATTTCATAAATAATCAATTTCTAACTTATCTGTCAATATTTTACCTCCTGTTTTATTATCCATTATTTTCCATACGCTATGATAATCCATTTCTTTTAAATTCTTTACTTCAAAATCTGTTATTAATATTACAATTGTTTTTTCTAGTAACGAATAATCTTCTCCTGTTTTTATTTGTCTTGTATACAACCTACTCCAATAATATAGTATTCTTTCTATTATATTGCTTTGATCTATTAATTGCATTTCTATATTGCATTTTTCCTTTCCATCAAGCTCTGCTAGTATGTCTAACACTCCTAATTTGTCGTCTTTAAATTCTCTTCTTAATATCGGGTTCTTACTTAAATCTATACTTTCTATTTTTCTTTTTAGTATTGTTTCTAAAAAACCTTTCGTTATTCTTTCGTTTCCTATCTCACCAAATAATGCTTGAAATACTACATCTAATTTAGGCGATAATGTTTTTGTTTCTTTGTTTTTTTCCATAAAATGTTCCTTTCATTGTTAACTATTGCTTAAACAGTTTCTTAAAGTAGAACATTCACCTCCTATCATTAGATTTTATTTTCTTATTTTTTGGATTTTAATTAGATTTTAAATTTTAGAATTAAATTATTTAAAATTTGTGTTGATTTTTGAATAAATAACTTTTTAGATTTTAATATATTTTTATAAGTTATTAGCTAATTGGTCTTCACTATTCAAGCAATGTAATTATATATAATCATAATTTACAATTTTTGTCAACTCATTTTTGTTATGTTTAAATGGTAATATTTCAGGGCTGTCCCTAATTGGGCAAATGGGACAATTGGGGACTGTTCCTAAATGAGGAATCGTAGGGGCGATTTTAATCGCCCGCCAAAATGGGGCAAAAAAAAGATGGTGCAGATGCACCATCCCTCGAAAGTTTCAGAAGACACCGTAAGCGCGGTGAAAACTATTTTAGTGATACTTTTAGCATATCTGAGCCGAATAGCTCCACGCTAAAATTTTTTCCTATGTGCTCTTCAATGCGTGCCCGCATTATCTGATGCGCTTGACTGCGCTCAGCCAGACTGGACTCCCGATGATTGTAATTACAGAAAACAATCATATGCTCGGGCATTTTAAATGTCCAATCGAAATTCCATACATAACGGAATTCGCTGGAGCAGGTATTGCTCCACAACTTTTCTGCCCATTCCTGGAACCCAGGGGTTCCGAAACTATCGGAATCAAGGCCGATGAAGATCGTGGTCTTGTATCCGCACTTTTGTACGTTCTCAACATAAAGTCCTTCGAACTCCTTTGCATATGAGGAGTTATGGCTCATTTCACAAGTCGCCTTTTTCAGCTTCCTTTTTGCCATAAGGGCTTTTATGCCCTTAGAGTTTGATTTTTCGACAAGCGTCGCATAAGCATTGATGTTCATTTTTTTTTCCTCTCATTCTTATACTAACATCCTATTGGATATTATACCTTTATTATACCACATACTTCACATAAAGTCAAGATTATGTAAAATTTATAAAAAATATTGCGTTATTTTTAAAAATGGGATATAATTAGTTATTAAATTAAGGGGATAGTGAATAAGCATGCCTAATAAAGAAACTCATAGAGCATTTAACCAGTTGTTAAATACTTTTTTAGAAATTAATAATAAAGAGGAAGAGTTGGCACAAGATGGTACTAGTAGTATAAAATTAGTACCTATATTTTTGTATAATGATACAGACAAAAAGCTAAAGGTAGAATTTAAAATTGGAAACGAACAATTAACTAAGATTAATAATCTTCCAGATTTTTTTGAAAGAATGCTTAATAGAGAAAAATATAAATATAACAATGTGCTAGAGTTTATACATGAGGAAAATGCTTTTGAAGAGCAAAGTAGGCCTTTGCTAAAATTTTTATTAAAATATGCAGAAATAATTAAATATGCAAATGATGTAAATAATAACTATGCATATTATGGAAGAAACTTTAATGTGAATAATGTGGTACTATCAAATACAGGTTTAGATGAACTATTTGAAATATTAAAAGGGAAAACAGTAGAATTTGAAACAAAAACAGGAGAAAGAAAAATTCAATTTATAGATGAGCCAATAGATATAAAATTTATACTAGAAAAATCAGATGAAAGTACATATTGTTTAACACCTAATATAGATGTGTATGGGTATGATATATTTTATGGAAAAAATTATTCTTATTTTTTGATTGATAATAAGATGCACAAATGTTTACCAAAAGTGGAAAATAGGAACCTAGAATTGCTAGAAGTGTATAAAAAAAATTATACTCAATCAATAGTATTTAACGAAAATAATTTAAGAAATTTTTTTGCAATTGTTGTACCAAAAATAAAAGATAATTTTGAAATAAAAAATATAGACAAAGAACAAATAGAAAAATACATGCCTAAAGATTTGTATGTAAAAATATATTTGGATTATAACGAAAAAGGTTATATAATAGCAGATATTAAATTCTGTTATGGAAATGTGGAATTTAATCCAATAAAAAACGTAAATTTGGAAATAACAAGAAACGCTATACAGGAAAATGAAGTACTTGATACATTTGTACAAACAGGTTTTATGCTTGATAGTGCAAACGCAAGATTAGTATTAGCAAATGATGAAAAAATATATAATTTTTTATCAAAAGAAATAGAAGATTATATGAAAAAATTTGAAGTCTTGGTTGCAGAAGACTTCAAAAAAAAGGACATAAAAAAAATAAAAATAAAATCAATAGGAGTAAAAATAGAAAACAATTTATTAGACATAAACTTGGGAGATTTTAAATTTAATATTTATGAAATAAAAGATATTATAAATAAATACAAACTAAGAAAGAAATTTTATAGATTAAAAGATGGAACTTATATTTCTTTAGAAAAAAATAGCAGTTTAGATTTTTTAGAAAATTTGACAGATAACATAGAAATAGAAGATGAAAATGTAGAAGAAAATTCAATAAAATTGCCAATATATAGAGCTTTATATTTAGAAAAAATATTTAAAAACATGCCTAATACTAATATACAAAAAAATGAGTATTATAAGAATATGATTAGCCAAATAGAAGATAGGCAAATAGATTTAAGTACAAAAATTCCACCAAAATTAAATGCAGAATTAAGAACATATCAAAAAATAGGTTATAAATGGTTGAGAACATTAGAACAATATAAAATGGGAGGAATTTTAGCAGATGATATGGGTTTAGGAAAAACAATACAATTATTAGCTGTTATACTTTCATATGTTCAGAAGAACAAAGAAAATGTAAAGCCCTCTATAATAATATGCCCGAGCTCTTTAGCACTAAATTGGTATAATGAAATTCAAAAATTCACTCCCA
>ENA-OOST01000103-OOST01000103.1-human-gut-metagenome-genome-assembly--contig:-NODE-103-length-12319-cov-1.279517_pt1 | contig 12319 bp, 8 predicted proteins | sample MGYA00241316_ERZ501227 | MGnify/ENA primary metagenome ERZ501227 (study PRJEB25962, sample SAMEA2042498) | human gut metagenome | biome: human gut; feature: human-associated habitat; material: faeces...
CTATACCAGAAGGAAATATGGATACTACTTTTAAAGATAAAATTGAAAAAATGTATACAAATATTTCGGAGCAAGTGGAAAAATTAGAGTTTAGAGAAGCAGTATTACTAATAATTGGTTTCTTAGATGAGGCTAATAAATACTATGATGAGAGAAAACCATGGATTCAAGCAAAAGAAGATATAAGTGGTTTTAATGATACAATATATACATGTAGTAATATAATAGCTAATATATCAAATTTTATAGAACCATTTATGCCAGAGACTGCTATGAAAATACGCGAATATTTGCATATAGATAAAGCAACTTGGAATTATATAGAAGTTACTCTAAACTTAAAACTTGAAGATATTAATCCTTTATTTGAAAGAATGAAATAATAAAAGGGCGATTCGCCCTTTTATTAGTAAATTAAATTACATAGAAAAATATACAGAAAAAGTGTAATAAGCTTGCAATGACACAAGCAATATGAAATATAGAATGTCTCCATTTATGCTTTTTGCCTACGATATAAAGAACAGCTCCTATTGTATAAACAATTCCACCAATTAGTAATAACATAAATCCATTAAAAGTTAGTAATTGAGGCAATAGGCGTATTCGTATCATAATACACCATCCCATTAAAATATAGCATATCATAGAAAAAACTTTATATTTTTTTAAATCTATAGAATTAAATACTATTCCTAATATAGCCAATCCCCAAACAACTCCAAAAATTGTCCAACCTGTAGCAGAATTATATTCTCTTAAAGTACATAAAGAAAAAGGAGTATAACTTCCGGCTATTAAAATAAAAATTGAACAATGGTCAAATATTTGAAAAATCTTTTTTGTTCTGGTTTTGGTATCAGGGTTTAAGCCATGATAAATGCTAGACATTGTATATAATAGGATTAGGGAGGTGCCATAAATAGAACTTGCTACAACTCCATAAACATTATGATGTAAAGCAGAGAAAATAACACATAATACAAGTGCAACAACGCCTAAAGCGCCACCAACTATATGAGACACCATATTAAATATTTCTTCACCTTTGCTATATGTAGGCAAAATTCTGTCAGATAATTTAATTCTATCCACAGGTTACCTCCTTTTCTAAAATTTTATCTAGTTCTTCTTTTCTTTTTATCTTGTTAGTTGTGGTTTTTATTAATGGTTCATCAGTTATTGTTATGTGTTTTATATATTTATACATAGGCAATGTTTTGTTTATATCTTTAATTTTAGACCACAAATATTCCTCTAATTCTTTTTCAGACATTTCCGAATGCTTTCTTTTTACCGCTTCTTTATTGTACACTATCTTAACAGCAATTTTAACATTGTTTTTATCATCTTTATCTGGCAAGCCATACACAAAAGATTCCTCAACTTCGTCCAATCTATTTACCAAAATCTCAATTTCTTCTGGAAAAACTTTTTTGCCGTTTTTTAAAACAATTAAATCTTTTTTCCTTCCAGTAATAAACAAAAATCCATCTTTATCTAGATATCCTAAATCGCCAGTATAAAACCAACCATCTTTAATAACAGATTTAGTTTGCTCAATATCTTTATAGTATCCAAGCATTACATTTGGACCTTTTACTACTATTTCTCCAATTCCACTTGAATCTGGATTCTCAATTTTAACATTTGTATGCTCCATAGGAATTCCAACAGAGCCATATTTGATATTAATATCATTTTCAGCAGATATAACAGGGGAAGTCTCTGTTAATCCATATCCTTGTACCAAGTGAATTCCTATCTGATTAAACCATTTAGAAACCTTTAAGTCTAATGGAGCACCACCAGAAATTATAAGTCTCATACTTCCACCCAAAGCATTAATTAATTCCTTAAAGACTTTTCTTCTAATATCTATATGAAATTTAAGCAATATATTACTTAAACCTATTGCAAAACTTATAAGTTTTGTTTTGCCTTGCTTTTCTATTTCATTTACTATAGTAGAATACATTTTATCTATTAGTATAGGAACTCCTACAAAAACAGAAACTTTATATTCTAATAAATTCTGCTTTATATACCTTAGACCATCTGGAAATACTGTTTTTAATCCAGATGCCAACATGACTAACATACCGGTAGAACCAAATATATGATGAAATGGCAAGAAAGCTATATTAACATCATTTTCGTAAAAAGATTCTACTAAAAGCATATCATATATATTAGTAGCAATTCCGCGTTGATTTAGCATAACAGCTTTTGATTTTGAAGTAGTTCCAGAAGTAAATAATAAAATACTCATAACATCTGGGTCTATTTTACAATTCATATATTTAGTGTTTCCTTCTTCAATTTTCTTTTTTCCATTATCTATTAAATTAGCAACATCAGTAAAACAAATAAAATGTTCAATATTTGTTTTTCCATTTCTTTTAATTTCCTCAATAACATCTTTAAGTTTAGCATCAAAAACAATAGCAGAAGCTTCACTTCTTATTAAAGAATTTTCTAGTTCTCCTATTTGCAATCCTTTGTCTAAAGGTACGGATACAATTCCACCTAACATATTACTTAAATGAGCAATAGACCATTGATAACAATTATGACCTATTACTGCAACTCGCTTACCTTGTAATCCTAATTCATATAGAGATGTCCCAAATGCATTAATATCGTCTAACAAATTGGTATAAGTATGATCAATGTAGACAGTCTCATTATTCTGCTTAACTTTTTCAGTAAAAGCAATGTTATTGGCAAAGACAGTTGCAGAATGATATAAAAGTTCTTTTATTGTTGAAAAACATTGAATATTTTTTTTAATCATTAAAACCTCCTACTTTTTAATAACCATTTAATCTGGTTTCAAAAACCATTATATATTATTAATCAATATAAGTCAATATTAAAAAATTTTTAAAATTACACTAAAAATTCAAAAAAATTTCACATATATGATATAATATAATACAAACAAAAGGAAAAAGGAAGGGAATATTGTGTCATATATAGAATTTAAAAATATTGTTAAAGAATACAAAATGGGAGAAGTAAAAATAAAAGCATTGGATAATACTAATTTTAGTATAGATAAAGGCGAACTAGTGGTAATAGTTGGACCAAGTGGAGCTGGTAAAACGAGTGCACTAAATATTTTAGGAGGAATGGACAAAGCATCTTCTGGTAGGGTATGGGTAAATAATAAAGAAATAACAAAATTAAATGATAAGGAATTAATTGAATACAGAAGAAACGACATTGGCTTTGTATTTCAATTTTATAATTTAATTCAAAATTTGACTGCAAAAGAGAATGTAGAGCTTGCAACACAACTGTGTTCAGATGCCCTAAATGTTGATGATATTTTAGAAGAGGTAGGATTACAAGACAGAAAAAATAACTTTCCTTCTCAACTATCAGGTGGCGAGCAACAAAGAGTTGCAATAGCAAGAGCGATAGCGAAGAATCCAAAGTTATTATTATGTGATGAACCAACAGGAGCATTAGATTATAAAACAGGAAAACAAATATTAAAGTTATTACAAGATACGTGCAGAAAAGAAAAAATGACAGTTTTAATAATTACTCATAATGGTGCCATAGCACCAATGGCAGATAAAGTAATTCATTTTAAAAATGGAACAGCAGAAAAAGTTGAAATAAATGAGAATCCTATCTCAATTGATAATATAGAATGGTAAGGTAAGTGAAAAAATTGAAAAAGTCATTATTAAAAAATAGTTTAAAAACAATTAAAAAAACAAGAAGAAGGTTTATATCCATATTAATTATGGCTTTTCTTGGTGTTGGTTTTTTTGCAGGATTGGTAGCATCTAGTCCTGATATGTTAGACAGCTTAGATAATTATGCTGATAATAATAATTTATATGACATAAGTATTTTATCAACATTAGGATTTACCGATGAGGATATAGAAAAAATTGGAGAAATAGATGGAATAGAAAATGTTTATGGAGTGCAGACAAAAGATTCATTAACTAAAATAGATGGAAAAGAGAGTATTTGCAAAGTTATAGAATACAACGAAAAAATAAATACACCAGCAATAATAGCGGGAAGAAACATAGAAAATGAGAATGAGTGTTTATTGGATTCAGCAATTATAAGAACAGGAAAAGGGGCAGAAAACTATATAGGGAAAAAGATAGTTTTGGAAAATACAGACACAAGTGCTGATGATAATCCAACTTTTAAAATCAAGGAATTTGAAATTGTGGGAATAATAGAAACACCTATATACATATCAACAGAGAGAGGCAATACATCTATAGGCAATGGAACAGTGTCATTTTATATTTTTACAAAAGATAGTGCAATTGATTTAGATTATTACACTGGGGCATATGTAACTGTTAAAAATGCAAAAGAGACTGTAACTAATAGTACAGAATATTTAGAATTGGTAAATCCAGTAATAGATAAATTAGAAGAAATAAAACAAGAAAGAGAAGAAAAAAGATATACTAATTTGGTAAATGAAGCTACAGACAAAGTGGAAAAAGCTCAAAAAGAATTTGACGATAAAAAGGAAGAGGTTAATAGTAAGCTCACAGATGCAGAAAATAAAATTAAAGAAGCGGAAGATAAAATAAACTCATCAAAAATAGAATTGCAAAATGCAGAGAAAAGGATTAGAACAGAGGAAGAAAATGCAAACGCAGAATTTGAAAAAGCAGAAAAACAAATTCAAGAAGGAGAAAATAAATTATCTACCCAAAGAGACAATTTAAAATCTTCAAAGGAAACATTTGAAACAAAAAAACAAGAAACCAAATTAATAATTGGACAAATAGATAGCCAAATAGAAACATTAGAAAACATATTAAGTACTTTACAAGCACAGCAAGCAGAATTAGAAAAGCAGGGAATTGACACTTCTGAAATACAATCACAAATATTAACTACACAAGGTACATTGAATGAACTTAGAAAACAAAAAAACAGTATAGAAAGTGAAATCCAAAAAGGCGAAGCACAATTAAAAGCATGGGAAAGCGAGATTGAGAAAGGTGAAAAAGAGTTAAATAGCAAAAAAGAAGAAATAAAAAATGCTAAGATTAAATCTGTTTATGAGTTTAAAAAAGCAAAAGATAAAATAGCTTCTGGTAATGTGAAAATAGAAGAAGGAAAGGCAAAGTTAGAGGAAAATAAAAAGGAATATGAAAATAGTAAAATAGAAGCGGAAGAAAAATTGGCAGAAGCACAACAAAAATTAAATAGTGCAAGAGAAGATATAAAAAAAATAGAAAAATGCAAATGGTATATTCAGGATAGAACAGATAATACAGGATATACAAATATTTTTGATGCTATAAAAACCATGTCAAATATATCTAAAATGTTTCCTGTTATATTTTATTTAGTATCAGTTTTAATAAGTTTAACAACTATGACAAGAATGATAGAAGAGGAAAGAATAGAGATAGGAACATTAAAGGCTCTAGGTTATACTAATACACAAATAATATTTAAATATATATTATATTCTGTTTTGGCTTGTGTGATTGGTGGAATTTTGGGAATGACTGTAGGACTATATTTATTGCCAAACATTGTGTGGAAACTATATAGTATGATATATAATATACCAAAATTCTATTGCACCTATAGAGTAGAAATAGGATTATTGGGAATTATAATTGCATTTTTATGTATAGGTGGGGCAACAATAATAGTTGCTAAAAAAGAGCTAAAGGAAATGCCATCAGTATTAATGAGACCAAAGCCACCTAAAAAGGGAAAAAGAATATTATTAGAAAAGATGACATTTATATGGAAAAGATTTAATTTTTCTCAGAAAGTAACTGCCAGAAATATATTTAGATACAAAAAAAGAGCAATTATGACTATTATAGGAATCGCAGGTTGTACAGGGCTTATGCTTACCGGATTTGGAATAAAAGATTCAGTAGTAGATATTCCAAATGCACAATTTAAAGGAATATTTAAGTATGATTCTGCAATTACACTTACAAATACAAATGAATTAGAAAATATAGAAAAGTATTTGAATGATAATGAAGATATTGAAGAATACACAAAAATTTGCGCTTCTGCAGGTAAATTAGAAAAAAATAATATAAATTGTAATACAAATGTGTTTATTTCAGAATCACTAGATAATTATGAAAATGCATATAACTTAATTAATTATCAAACTGGCGAAAAGATCAAATTAAATAGCAATGGAATTGTTATAACAGATAAAGCCGCAGATATGTTAGGAGTTACATATGGGGACTATGTAACATTTATAGATGGAGATGATGTAAGATACGAGTTTAAGGTAGAGAACATTACCAAAAATCATGTTGGGCATTATATATATATGACAAAAGATTTTTATCAAGAAAATGTAAAACAATATAAAACCAATATGATATATATTAATACAAAAGATATAAGCATAGAAAGACAAAACGATATATCAAGAGATATTTTAAAATTTGATGGGGTAGCTTCAGTAACCATTATAGACACATTGATGAAAACAGTAAGTGATATGCTAAATACCATGAATTATGTAGTGGTAATATTGATAGTAGCATCAGCATTATTAGCATTTGTAGTATTATATAGTTTAGCGAATATAAACATAGCAGAAAGACAAAGAGAAATTGCTACATTAAAGGTACTAGGATTTTATGACAGAGAAGTAGATAATTATATCAATAAGGAAAATATAATATTTACAATAATTGCTATTGTAATTGGATTAGTATTAGGAACATTTTTAACAAGTGGAATTATATCAAGTATTGAAATAGATTCATTGAGATTTATGAAAAATATATTACCGATAAGTTATGTGTATTCAGCAGGTATAACATTGGTATTTTCAATAATAGTTAATTTTATAATACATTTTGTATTGAAAAAAATAGACATGATAGAAAGTTTAAAAAGTGTGGAATAAAACAAAATAAAAGTTGCCAATATTTTGGCAACTTTTAAAATATTAAAATTCACAATTTTTTGGAGTTCTTGGGAATGGAAGTACATCACGAATATTTTGCATACCAGTTAAATACATCATCATTCTTTCGAAACCTAAACCAAATCCAGCATGTGGACATCCACCATATCTTCTTAGATCTAAGTACCACCAATAATCTTCTTTTCTTAAACCAAGTTCATTTATACGAGAACTTAATTTTTCAAAATCGTCTTCTCTTTGGCTACCACCAATAATTTCACCAATACCAGGAACTAAAAGGTCGGCAGCTGCAACAGTTTTTCCATCAGGATTTTGTTTCATATAGAAAGCTTTTATATCCATTGGATAATCTGTAACAAAAACAGGTCTTCCAAATATTTTTTCACTTAAATATCTTTCATGTTCTGTTTGAATATCAACACCCCAGCTAACAGGGTATTCATAATTATCATTGTTTTTCTCTAGTTCTTTTATAGCATCTGTATAAGTAATTCTTCCAAATTCTGAATTCAATACATTGTGTAATCTGTCAAGTAATCCAGTATCAATAAATTGATTAAAGAAAGCCATTTCTTCAGGTGCATTTTCTAGAACATAAGAAATTATATATTTAATCATATCTTCAGCTAAATCCATATCATCATGTAAATCAGCAAAGCAAATTTCTGGTTCAATCATCCAGAATTCAGCAGCATGCTTCACAGTATTTGAATTCTCAGCTCTAAATGTAGGACCAAATGTATAAACATTTCGGAATGCATGTGCATAAGTTTCTACATCTAATTGACCACTTACTGTTAAGTGAGATTCTTTTCCAAAGAAATCTTGAGAATAATCTACTTTGCCATCTTCAGTTTTTGGTAAGTTTTCCATATCTAAAGTAGTTACTCTAAACATTTCACCAGCACCTTCACAATCACTTCCAGTAATGATAGGTGTATGAACATATACAAAACCTCTTTCTTGGAAGAATTTATGAATTGCAAAAGAAAGTACACTACGAACTCTAAAAACTGCATTAAAAGTGTTTGTTCTAGGTCTTAAATGAGATACAGTTCTTAAATATTCAAAAGAATGTTTTTTCTTTTGAAGTGGATAATCTAAATCTGCTACATTTAAAATCTCAACATTACTTGCCTTTATTTCAAAAGGTTGTTTAGCATTTTCAGTTTTTACTACTTCTCCTGAAACTATAATAGAAGAACTAATACTTAATTTTTTTACATCATCAAAATTATTTAAACAGGTATCAAATACAACTTGAACATTCTTAAAAAAGCTTCCATCATTTAACTCTATAAAGCCAAAGCTTTTTGAATCACGAATAGTTCTTACCCAACCAGAAACTGTTACAGTTTGATTTGTGTAATTATTTGTATTTCTGTATAAATCCTTTACTAATACTTTGTTTTTCATAATTATCACAATCCTTTCTTTAGGTATAAATTGCATGGAAAAGCAACATTTTCCAGTAATTTGAAACCTTTAAATATTTATGCCCAATATTATATATAAAAATACAGTAAAATTCAATATTTTTAACAAAAATTGTATGAAATACTATTATTTTTTTTATATAAATGGTATAATATTACCGAAAATAACAAAAGGTGGAAAAATATGAAAAAAACTATAGTTGATTATTTAGAAAAAACTACTCAAAAATTTGCTGATAAAATTTCCTTTGCAGATGATAAAAATCAAGCAACATATGCTGAACTAACACAACATGCACAAGCACTTGGAACAGCACTAATAAAACATACTGAAAAAATTAATAAGCCAATTGCAATATATTTAGATAAAACTGTATCTTGTATAGAAGCAATGTTGGGTGTAGTATATAGTGGAAACTTTTACACTATATTAGACACTAAGTCACCAGCAGAAAGAATAGAACTAATATTAAGCACACTTGAGACTGAGATTATCATTACAAGTAAAAAGAATGAAGAAAAAGCAAAAAAATTGCTTAATAACAAAATAGAGTTAATAATATATGAAGATATTGTAAATACAGAAATTGATAAGCAACTAATAGATAATGTTAAAGGTGAAATTATAGATACAAATCCTATGTACATATTATTCACATCAGGATCTACAGGCGTGCCAAAGGGAACAGTGGTGTCACATAGAGCTGTAACGACTTACACAAAATGGGCAGTTGAGACATTTAACTTTACTGAAAAAACAACGTTTGGAAGTCAAACGCCTTTTTATTTTAGTATGTCAATAACAGATGTATTTTCAACTATTATGACAGGTGCAACTTTTTATATTATACCTAAAATGTATTTTTCATTTCCAGTTAAACTTGTAGAATTTTTAAATAATAAAAAAGTAAATACAATTTACTGGGTGCCATCTGCACTATGTATAGTAGCCAATATGGGAACACTAGATATAACGGAATTACCATATTTAACAAAGGTGTTATTTGCAGGAGAAGTAATGCCAACTAAACAATTGAATATGTGGATTAAAAAATTACCACATGCTATGTTTGCAAATCTTTTTGGACCAACAGAAACGACAGATATATGTACATATTATGTTATAGATAGAAAAATTGAAAATACCGAATCTTTGCCAATAGGAAAACATTGTGATAATTGTGATGTTATGGTTATAAAAGAAGATGGAACAGAAGCAAGAGATGGAGAAGAAGGGGAACTTTGTGTTAGAGGTTCATTCTTAGCAGCAGGTTATTATAAAAATCCTGAAAAAACAAATCAAGTATTTGTTCAAAACCCATTAAATAAAGCATATCCAGAAGTTGTATATAGAACAGGCGATATAGTAAAATACAATGAAAAAGGTGAACTAATATATATATCAAGAAAAGATTTTCAAATAAAGCATATGGGCTATAGAATAGAACTTGGCGAAATTGAAAATAGAATAAATAACATTGATGGAATTATGAATTGTGCATGTATATATGACACAGAAAATTCTAAAATAGTGCTATTTTATCAAGGAAATATTGATGAAGTAGAAATATTAAATAAAGCAAAAGAAAAATTAACAAATTACATGGTACCAAACAAAGTGGTAAAATTAGATAAATTACCATATAATGCAAATGGTAAAATAGATAGAAAATTGTTACAAAATATGAATAAGGAGAATAATTAGAATGGAAGAATTACTAGAGGTTTTAAAAGGTATAAAACCTGAAATTGATTTTGAAAATGAGGAGAACTTAATAGAAGATGAATTACTAGATTCATTTGATATTATATCTATTGTAGCTGCAATAGATGATGAATTTGATGTAAAAATTACAGCAAAAGATATTGTTCCAGAAAATTTTAACTCAGCTGAAGCTTTGTATGAGTTGATCCAAAGATTAGAGGAAGAATAATTCTTTTCCAACTTGAATACTTAATAAAGGAAGGAACAAAATAAAAATGGCAATAAATACAATAGAATTTTTAATATTTGCTATGGCAGTTTGTGCTATTTATTTTGTTGTGCCTAAAAAAGTAAAATGGATTGTATTATTATTGGCAAGTTATATTTACTACTTTATAGCAAGTGGCAGATTAACAATATTTCTAATAATAACTACAATCTCTATATATTTACTGGCATTAGCGCTAAACAAAGTAGATGACAAAACAAAGGAAATATGTAAAGATTTAGAAAAAGATGAAAAGAAAAAATTAAAAGCAAAAGCAAATAAAAAGAAAAAGTGGTTAGTAGTAGTTGCAATACTTATCAACTTTGGAATTTTGCTAACTTTAAAATATGCAAATTTCTTTGGCGGAAATATTAACTCACTACTATCAAAAGTAGGAATAAATCTAACAATACCAAAGTTTAACTTTATATTACCACTTGGTATATCTTATTATACTTTGCAGGCTATAAGCTATGTAATTGATGTATATAGAGGTAAATATAGAGCAGACAAAAACTTAGGCAGAGTGGCATTATTTACATCATTCTTCCCACAAATGACAGAAGGACCAATTGGAAGATATGATGACTTAGCAATGCAATTATATGAGCCACATAAATTCAACTACAACAATGTGAAGTTTGGAATACAACTTATGGTATGGGGATTTTTTAAAAAGATGGTTATTGCAGATAGAGCTGGAATATTTGTTAATACTGTTTTTGAAGATTTTGCACAATACCATGGAATTGAAATATTTATGGCAGTGGCATTATACACAATTCAAATTTATGCTGAGTTCTCAGGATGTATTGACATAGTAAGAGGATTAGCACAAGTACTTGGAATAAATATGGCAGAAAACTTTAAAAGACCATTTTTCTCAAAATCTGTTCAAGAATTTTGGAGAAGGTGGCATATTACTTTAGGAACATGGTTAAAAGATTATGTATTTTATCCTGTTTCATTTTCTGGTGCGTGTATAAAACTTACAGAAAAAGCTAAAAAATTAGGAAAGTTTGTAGCAAAATTTGTGCCTGCAGCATTTGCACTATTTTTCGTATGGTTTGGAAATGGACTATGGCATGGTGCTAGCTGGAAGTATGTATTTTATGGATTATATTATTACATTATAATGATGCTAGGATTATTATTTGAACCATTGTTTAATAAAATAATAACCAAATTAAAAATAAACAAAGAAGCATGGTGGTATAAATTAATACAAATGACAAGAACCACATTATTTGTATTAATAGGCATGCTTATTTTCCGTGCACATAGATTAAAAGATGCATTTACAATGTTTATGTCTATGCTTAATATGGACAACATAGGAATGATTACAAATAAAGCATTATATAGTATAGGAATAAAACCTGCAGACTTTATGGTTATAGCTGTAGGTGTATTAATTATGCTAATTATATCAATAATACAAGAAAAAGGTGTAAACATAAGAGAGAGTATAGCAAAGAAAAATATATTCTTTAGATGGATACTATATTATGGAATATTATTATCTATATTAATATTTGGAATATATGGACCTGGTTATGTTGCATCAAACTTTATATATGGACAATTTTAGGAGGTAAGGAAATGGATAATAACAAAGAAACTAAAAGTAGCATAAAAGACATTGTAAAGTTCCTTACTAAAGGTATTGTGTTTTGTGTTATATTAGCATTTATAATGTATATAATAAGCCCAATATTTTCACCAAAATGGTACAATAATATGCATGGTGGAGCAACAAGACGTGTAAAAGGAATTTATACAGAACCAAAAGATACAATTGATATAGTTGGAATAGGTAGTAGTGACCTATATGCTAGTGGGGTATCTACTATGAAATTATGGAATGATATGGGAACAACTACATATCATATAGGAATATCTAAACAAACTACATGGACAGCATATTATATGTTAAAAGACTTCTATAAAAGGCAATCTCCTAAATTAGCAATTATAAATAT
>ENA-OOST01000109-OOST01000109.1-human-gut-metagenome-genome-assembly--contig:-NODE-109-length-12089-cov-5.285275_pt1 | contig 12089 bp, 5 predicted proteins | sample MGYA00241316_ERZ501227 | MGnify/ENA primary metagenome ERZ501227 (study PRJEB25962, sample SAMEA2042498) | human gut metagenome | biome: human gut; feature: human-associated habitat; material: faeces...
GCGTACCGATAAGCGGAATCAGTCTCCTGACTTCTTCCGGCTTGTAATAGAACCTGCGGTTTATCTGCGAGTAGCCGATAAGCCGCCTGTCGCGCAAGGTCTGCAACGTGCGCGGGCTGATCCTCAACTGCCCGCAGACCTCCTCGCCCGTGAGCCACCTTTCCATCCGCCCGCCGTCGCTCCTGCGCCTAAGGGTGGCTACCTTCTCCGCGAGGGCGTTGAAGGACACCACCATCATCTCGAAGGTCTTTTTCTCGATAGATACTATTTCCATAAGCAAAACATTTCAGAGTTTGCCGCAAAGGTAACGAAGCCGCCATGAACACGCACCGTTTCCCGCTAAAAGGCAGCTTGTTGCGCCGTCTGTCCGGGTTACGGAGCCATTATCCATAAAAATCTTACGTGAGCCACGTAGTGAGCTGTTAAAGCCCCTTTGGTTTATTGCCGAATTTTGCCGCAGAAACCAAAAGAAAAGACTGAATATGAAAGTGATAACGATGGAAAGTTCCGCCTTCACCGCATTGACGGAACAGATAGCCGAGATAGCGGCACACGTGCGTGCCGTTTCCGGCGGGAGGAAGGAAGAATCCCCCGACAGGCTGCTCACCACCCGCGAGGCGGCGCACCTGCTGAACGTGAGTTGCCGCACCCTCCAGCGCATGCGCAGCGAACAGCGCATCGCCTATGTCGTGCTGCGCGGCAAGTGCCGCTACCGGCAGTCGGAAATCGACCGCCTGCTCGAAGACAGCACCATTACGGGTGATGCCGCGACCCCGGAACAGATGAAACGCAACCACACGCTGCGCACGGGCGGCAAACCCAAAGGAAGGAGGACGTAGGACATGGAACTGCTTACCCGCAACAATTTCGAGAACTGGATGCAGAAAGTTATGGAACGGCTCGACCGTCAGGACGAGATGCTGCTCTCCATGCAGCCGTCCGGCAAAGCCCCGAACCCGATGGACGGGATCAGGCTTTTCGACAACCAAGACCTGTGCATGCTGCTCCAGATCAGCAAGCGCACCCTGCAACGCTACCGCAGCATCGGCGCATTGCCCTACAAGACGCTCGGCAAAAAGACCTATTACAGCGAGGCGGACGTGCTGACGTTCCTCTCCGAACATGTAAAGGACTTCCGCAAGGAAGATATAGCCTTCTACAAGGCTCGTATCCATAATTTCTTTCAAAAATAACCATTAAAACATTTTTCAGATGGCAAAGAAAAAAGACGAAAAGGACGTGCTGGTTGTCCGTGACGAGAAGACGGGCGAAATCAGCGTGGTAGCCGGGCTGAACGCCGACGGCTCCCCCAAGCGTATCCCCGCGAAAGCGGAGAACTCGCAGAGCTTCCTGCAATTCGACCGGCACGGCGACGTGCTGGACAACTTCTTCAAGAACTTCTTCCGGCAGTGCAAGGAACCCAGCCGCTTCGGTTTCTACCGTGTCGCGGCGGACCAAGCCGACAAACTGCTGGAGGTTATCAAGGACTTGCTGAAAGACCCCGACGGCAACAAGGAGATGCTTGCGCCCCACAAGGTGGACACCTCCGGCTACGAAAAGAAAGTACAGGAGGAGCAGTCCGCCGAAAAGCAGGAACAACCGGAACAGAAACAAGATGACGAACCTAAAAAACAGGAAGAAATGGAACAGAAAAACGAACAGAATCAGGAAAGCCCGCAACAGACGCAGGGCAACCGGGGCTACCAGCCCATCGACGAGAGCAAGATCAACTGGCAGGAGTTGGAGGAGAAATGGGGCGTGAAGCGCGACGACCTTGAAAAGTCGGGCGATCTTAACAGGATGCTCAACTACGGCAAGTCCGACTTGGTGAGGGTGTCGCCCAATTTCGGCGGAGAGGCTTTCGAGCTGGACGCCCGCCTCTCCTTCAAGAAGGACGGCGAGGGCAATGTCAGCCTTGTGCCGCACTTCATCCGCAAGGAGCAGAAGCTCGACGAGTATAAGGAACACAAGTTCTCCGACGATGACCGGAAGAACCTGCGCGAAACGGGCAACCTCGGCAGGGTCGTGGACCTCGTGGACAGGGAAACGGGCGAGATCATCCCCTCCTACATCAGCATCGACCGCAAGACGAATGAAATCACGGACATTCCGGCAAGCAGGGTGCGCATCCCGGAGCGCATCGGCAAGACGGAAATCACCACGCAGGAGCGGGACATGCTCCGCGCCGGACTGCCCGTACGCGACAAGCTCATCGAGCGCAACGACGGCAGAAAGTTCGTCACCACCCTGCAAGTGAACGTGGAGCAGCGCGGCGTGGAGTTCGTGCCGGGAACCGGCAAGTCGCCCCGTACCGCACAGACACAGGAAACCAAAGGCGACACATCGAAAAGTCAGGCGCAGGGCGGGGAAAATGCCGCACAGACCAAGAAGGAGCAACGCCGCAACACGTGGACGAACGAGGACGGCAGCATCCGCCCCATCAGCAAATGGAGCGGCGTGAGCTTCACCGACCAGCAGAAAGCCGACTATGTGGCGGGTAAAGCCGTGAAGCTGGAGAACGTGACCGACAAGCAGGGCTTCCATGCCACGATGTATATCAAGTTCAACCCGGAGAAGGGACGCCCGTACCGCTACGACACGAACCCTGACAATGCACAGCAGGTTGCTCCGTCCAACGAGAGCCGCACGCAGGTGGCGGTGAACAACGATGGCAAGACCAACGAGGCTACAAAGAATCTGAGAGAGCCGTTGCAGAAAGGTCAGACCAACCCGAAGGACGCCCGCCAGCAACAGCAGCAGGAGAAGCCGCAGAAGAAAACGGGCAAGGGCATGAAAATGTAATCCCGTGTCCGCCACTGAATCCAAAATAAAATCCAAAGTATCAACAAAAAAGAAGAAGACATGAAGACAATCATTGCAGAAAAGCCCTCCGTGGCACGTGAAATCGCCCGCATCGTGGGCGCGACAAAGAGAGAGGAAGGATATTTCGAGGGAGGCGGTTATGCCGTGACATGGGCATTCGGACACCTCGTTCAGCTTGCCATGCCCGACGGCTACGGCGTGCGCGGATTTGTCCGTGACAACCTCCCGATTATTCCCGACACATTCACGCTCGTCCCCCGTCAGGTCAGGACGGAGAAAGGTTACAAGCCCGACAGCGGCGTGGTGTCGCAGATAAAAGTCATCAAAAGACTGTTCGACACAAGCGAACATATCATCGTGGCGACCGATGCCGGACGCGAGGGAGAGCTTATCTTCCGCTACCTCTACCACTATACGGGTTGCACCACTCCTTTCGTGCGCCTGTGGATCAGCTCTCTCACCGACAAAGCTATCCGCGAGGGACTGCGGAAACTCGAAGACGGCAGCAAATACGACAACCTCTACCTCGCCGCCAAAGCGCGGAGCGAATCCGACTGGCTCGTGGGCATCAACGGCACACAGGCGTTATCCATCGCCGCCGGACACGGCACGTATTCCGTGGGGCGGGTGCAGACACCAACGTTGGCTATGGTATGTGAACGCTACTGGGAGAACCGCCGCTTTACGTCCGAAGCATTCTGGCAGCTCCATATCGCAACGGACGGTTGCGACGGCGAAGTCGTGAAATTCTCATCCTCCGAGAAATGGAAAGAGAAAGAACCGGCGATGGAACTATATAATAAGGTAAAGGCGGCAGGTTGCGCCACTGTCACGAAAGCCGAGCGCAAGGAGAAGACGGAGGAAACTCCCTTGCTCTACGACCTGACCACGCTCCAGAAAGAAGCCAACGCCAAGCACGGCTTCACGGCGGAACAGACGCTTGAAATCGCGCAGAAACTCTACGAAAAGAAGTTGATAACCTATCCGAGAACGGGAAGCCGCTACATCCCCGAAGACGTGTTTGCCGAAATTCCCAAACTGCTCGCTTTCATCGGCACACAGCCCGAATGGAAAGACAAGGTGCGGGCAAAAGCCGCCCCGACACGCCGCAGCGTGGACGACGGCAAGGTGACAGACCACCATGCCCTGCTCGTCACGGGTGAGAAACCGCTCTTCCTCTCCAAAGAGGACAATACCATCTATCAGATGATTGCCGGGCGCATGGTCGAGGCATTCTCTGAGAAATGCGTCAAGGATGTGACCACTGTCACGGCGGAATGTGCCGGAGTGGAGTTTACCGTAAAAGGCAGCGTCGTGAAGCAAACCGGATGGCGTGCCGTCTATGGCGAGGAAAAAGAGGAAATTACCATCCCCGGCTGGCAGGAAGGCGACACGCTGACACCGAAAGGCTCGTCCATTACCGAAGGAAAGACCAAACCCAAGCCGCTGCATACCGAAGCCACCCTGCTCTCGGCAATGGAAACGGCGGGCAAGGAAATTGAGGACGACGCACTGCGGCAGGCGATGAAGGACTGTGGCATCGGTACTCCCGCCACACGCGCCTCCATCATCGAAACGCTTTTCAAGCGCGGTTACATGGAACGCTGCAAGAAGTCGCTTGTTCCCACCGAAAAAGGACTTGCCCTCAATTCCGTCGTCAAGACGATGCGCATCGCCGATGTTGCCATGACGGGCGAATGGGAAAAGGAGCTGGCGCGTATCGAGCGCGGGGAACTGTCCGACGACACCTTCCGCAAGGAGATAGAGGCGTACACACGTGAGATAACCTCCGAACTGATCTCGTGCGACAAGCTCTTCGGCAGCCGTGACTCCGGCTGCGCGTGTCCCAAGTGTGGCACGGGCAGGATGCGGTTCTACGGCAAGGTGGTACGCTGCGACAACACGGAGTGCGGACTGCCCGTGTTCCGGCTGAAAGCGGGACGCACCCTGTCCGACGATGAAATCAAAGACCTGCTCACCGAAGGGCATACCAAGCTGCTCAAAGGGTTCAAGAGCAAACAGGGCAAGAGTTTCGATGCTGTTGTCGCCTTTGACGGGGAATATAACACGACTTTTGTGTTCCCGGAGGCTAAAAAGGACAAGAAATTTTCAGGACGGAAGAAATAGTATTAACTTTGCCACTTGTTCAGAGTAATGAATTGTTCTTCGATACCGGATTACACTCATACTTTGGATTTAGTGGTGGCACTCGGAGGGATACCGAGTGCCTTTTTCTTCCTTTTTCCAACCGATTATCCCGTTAATTATCAATCCGCTAAATCCAAAGTAATGAACAACAAGAAGAAAAACGAGGGTCAGACCGACTTTTCCTATTACGGTCTGTACCTGCTGGACTATCTCCGCACGAACAAGTTTGAACAGGCTGACGACACCGCTTTCATACGGGAACGGGCCGACCGTGCCGCCGAAACGTATGAGAGGGCACGGCTTGAAGGCTATCCCGCCGATGGTGCGCAGGAACTGGCGATGGACACGCTGCTGCGCGGGCTGCATTATTCCCGTTACGCCATCCTCCGCGAAGTCGTGGAAAACGAGTTTGCCGATGAAGTGCCGGAAGAGAAGCGTGAAGCCTTTGTCCTGAAACTGCTGCCGCTTGTCGGCAACGTGTTCTCCGTCTATGACCTCTCGGATGACAATTTCGCCCTGTCTTCCGATTACGACCTGCTCTACACGGAGCTGACGGGAGCAACCGTCCTTTACTTAGACGAATATGGCGTTTAACCGCAAACAGAAACTGCGGGACAACATCGAGGCGATACGGACGGCATTCATCCTTGACAGGGAAAATAGGACAGCGACAACCGAAGAGCGTGCCATACTTCAAAGGTACTGCGGTTTCGGCGGTCTGAAATGTATCCTCAACCCTGCAAAGGAACTGACGGATGCCGTCCGGTGGGCGAAATCCGACCTCGAACTGTTCGCCCCGACGGTGGAGCTGCACAGGCTTATCCGTGAGAACAGCAAGGACGAAACAGAGTACAAGCGGTTTGTGGATTCGCTGAAAGCGTCCGTGCTGACCGCTTTCTACACCCCCAAAGAGATAACCGACACCATCGCGGACGTGCTGGCAGATTACAGCGTCCGCCCCGCCCGTATGCTCGAACCGTCGGCAGGTGTCGGCGTGTTCGTGGATTCCATGCTGCGGCACAGCCCCAATGCGGATGTGATGGCTTTCGAGAAGGATCTGCTCACGGGTACAATCTTGAGGCATCTCTATCCCGACCAGAAAATGCGCACCTGCGGTTTTGAGAAAATCGAAAGACCGTTCAACAATTATTTCGACTTGGCGGTGTCCAACATTCCGTTCGGTGACATTGCCGTGTTCGACGCGGAGTTTCAGCGGAGCGACTCTTTCGGCAGACGCTCCGCCCAGAAAACCATCCACAACTATTTCTTTCTCAAAGGACTGGATGCCGTGCGTGACGGCGGTATCGTGGCGTTCATCACCTCGCAAGGGGTATTGAATAGCACCAAGACCTCCGTGCGTAACGAGCTGTTCAGTCAGGCCAATCTGGTATCCGCGATACGCCTGCCCAACAACCTGTTCACGGACAACGCGGGCACGGAGGTGGGCAGTGACCTGATTGTCCTGCAAAAGAACCTCAGCAAGAAGGAAATGTCGCAGGACGAGCGGCTGATGACCGTGATACAGACGGACACGAAAACCGCCCTGACCGACAACGCCTATTTCATCCACCACCCGGAACGCATCGTGCATACGATGGCGAAACTTGACACAGACCCCTACGGGAAGCCCGCTATGGTTTATCTGCACGAGGGCAAGGCAGCAGGCATCGCCGGGGATTTGCGCCGTATGCTCGACGAGGATTTCCATTACAGGCTTGCCATGCGCTTGTATTCGGGTTCAATCCGGCAGGCAGGAACGGAAGAAAAAGTTGCCGTTCAAAATAAAGTAGAGCGTCCTGCCATAAAATTGGAAACAGTATCCTCGGCGCAGACGGTGGAAACTCCGACAGAAAAGCCGCAACCCGCAGATGAAAAGCCGGAGATAGAACCGCGCCCGCAATATTCCGCAGGCGTGCAGCTCACCCTGCTTGACCTCTGGGGGATGACGGAAGAGGTCAGCCAACCGAAAACCTCCAAAAAGAAAAAGACGGTGAAAAAGGCAGTTACGGCAAAGTCCACTCCGCCCAAACCGAAAGTCACGGTTACACCGACAGCTCCAACTGCAAAACCCGCAATGGAGAATAAGGAGGTGAAAGCGGAGAACACCGCCAAGCCTGCCGACCCGGACGACATCTATGCCACACTGGACTGGGATACCAATCCTCCCATCAACGGTTTCTATGAAATGATGATGGGTTTGACGCCGGAGCGTAGGAAAGAACTTCGGGAACTGGCAAGGCAGCATAACGAGAAACAAGTGGCGGAAAAGACGGAAGTGAAAGCCGTGCCGGAAACTTCCCGTGAGCAGCCACGACAGGAGGAAACACAGCCGGAGGCAGTCGCCGCACCTGCCGTTACAGATACCCCATCGGAAGCGGTGGGGACTTTCCTTTTCCCCGACATCGAAGCGGAAAAGCCGAAGGAGGAAGTCGTGGACCTTTCTCCGCGTGCCTACCACCGCACGCCGGAGATGCACCTGCGCGAAGGGTCGCTGGTGGCTGACCGGGGGCGTCATAACATCGGCTACCTGAAAGACATCACGCCATACGGGGCGACATTCCAGCCGCTCGACCTGAAAGGATACCAGAAGGAAAAGGCGTTGTTGTATGTGTCGCTGCGTGACGCCTACGAGCGTCTGTACCGTTATGAATCGCTCCGGCGCGAGGCAAATGTTCCGTGGCGAGAGCATCTGAATACCTGTTACGATGAGTTTGTCATGCGCTACGGCAACCTCAACGCCAAGCAGAACGTGAAGTTAGTGATGATGGATGCGGGCGGGCGCGACATCCTTTCGCTGGAACGGATGGAAAACGGAAAGTTCGTCAAGGCGGACATCTTCGAGCATCCTGTTTCCTTCGCGGTGGAGAGCCATGCCAACGTAGGCTCTCCCGAAGAAGCCCTGTCTGCGTCGCTCAACAAATATGGTACGGTCAATCTCGACTATATGCGGGAGATAACCGACAGCACGGCGGAGGATTTGCTCACTGCCCTGCAAGGGCGCATCTACTACAATCCGCTCGTGACCGGTTACGAAATCAAAGACCGTTTCATCGCCGGAAATGTCATAGAGAAAGCGGAACGCATAGAGGCATGGATGGGTGACAATCCCGAAAATGAGCGTATGCCGGAGGTGAAGCAGGCGTTGGAGGCTCTGAAAGATGCCGAGCCGCAGCGCATCGCCTTCGAGGATCTGGACTTCAATTTCGGGGAACGCTGGATTCCGACGGGTGTCTATGCCGCCTACATGAGCCGGCTGTTCGACACGGAGGTGAAAATCGCCTATTCCGCAAGCATGGACGAGTTTTCGGTGGTGTGCGGCTACCGCACCATGAAAATCACGGACGAGTTTCTGGTGAAGGGGTATTACCGGAACTATGACGGTATGCACCTCCTAAAACACGCCCTGCACAACACCTGCCCTGACATGATGAAGTCCATCGGCAAGGACGAGCATGGCAACGACATCAAGATGCGCGACAGCGAGGGAATACAACTCGCCAACGCCAAGATTGACGAGATACGAAACGGCTTCTCCGAATGGCTCGAAGAGCAGTCGCCGCAGTTCAAGGAGCGGCTTGTGACGATGTATAACCGCAAGTTCAACTGTTTCGTGCGCCCGCGCTACGACGGCTCCCATCAGACCTTTCCCGACCTCAACCTGAAAGGGCTGGCAAGCCGGGGTATCAAGAGCGTCTATCCCTCACAGATGGATTGCGTCTGGATGTTGAAACAGAACGGCGGCGGAATTTGCGACCACGAGGTGGGAACCGGTAAGACGCTGATAATGTGCATCGCCGCGCATGAGATGAAGCGTCTGAATTTGGCACACAAGCCGATGATTATCGGGCTGAAAGCCAACGTTGCGGAGATTGCAGCCACCTATCAGGCGGCATATCCCAACGCACGTATTCTGTACGCTTCGGAGAAGGACTTTTCGACCGCCAACCGTGTGCGCTTCTTCAATAATATAAAGAACAACGACTACGATTGCGTCATCATGTCGCACGACCAGTTCGGCAAGATACCGCAGTCGCCGGAATTGCAGCAGCGCATCCTGCAAGCAGAGCTTGACACGGTGGAGGAAAACCTCGAAGTGCTACGGCAGCAGGGAAAGAACGTGTCGCGGGCGATGCTGAAAGGATTGGAGAAGCGCAAGCACAACCTTGAAGCGAAGCTGGAGAAGGTGGAACACGCCATAAAGTCACGCACGGACGACGTGGTGGATTTCAAGCAGATGGGCATCGACCACATCTTCATAGATGAGAGCCACCAGTTCAAGAATCTGACTTTCAACACGCGCCACGACCGTGTGGCGGGATTGGGAAACAGCGAGGGAAGCCAGAAGGCACTTAACATGCTCTTTGCCATACGCACCATACAGGAGCGCACAGGAAAAGACTTGGGTGCGACCTTCCTCTCCGGCACGACTATCAGCAACTCACTGACTGAATTGTACCTGCTGTTCAAGTACCTGCGCCCGAAGGAGCTGGAACGGCAGGACATAAGGTGTTTCGACGCTTGGGCGGCGATATTTGCCAAGAAGACGACGGATTTTGAATTTAACGTGACGAACAATGTGGTCCAGAAGGAGCGTTTCCGCTACTTCATCAAAGTGCCGGAGCTTGCCGCCTTCTATAATGAAATCACGGACTACCGCACGGCGGAGGATGTGGGCGTTGACCGTCCTGCCAAGAACGAGATACTGCACCATATACCGCCCACGCCGGAACAGGAGGACTTCATACAGAAACTGATGCAGTTCGCCAAGACGGGCGATGCCACCTTGTTGGGCAGGCTGCCGCTTTCGGAAACGGAAGAAAAGGCGAAGATGCTCATCGCCACGGACTATGCCCGGAAAATGGCACTCGACATGCGCATGATAGACCCGAATTACGAAGATCATCCCGACAACAAAGCGAGTCACTGTGCCAAGATGATCGCGGAGTATTATCAAAAATACGACGCCCAGAAAGGCACGCAGTTCGTTTTCTCTGATTTGGGGACATACCAGCCGGGCGACGGGTGGAACGTCTATTCGGAAATCAAGCGCAAACTGACGGAGGACTACGGTATACCGCCAAGCGAGGTGCGCTTCATTCAGGAGTGCAAGACCGACAAGGCGCGGAAGGCGGTGATAGACGCCATGAACGCCGGGACGGTGCGTGTGCTGTTCGGCTCTACCTCTATGCTCGGAACGGGTGTGAACGCCCAGAAACGGTGTGTGGCTATCCATCATCTCGATACGCCGTGGCGACCGTCCGACTTGCAACAGCGTGACGGACGCGGAGTTAGGGCAGGTAATGAGATTGCCAAACATTTCGCCGGGAACAACGTGGATGTAATCATCTACGCGGTGGAGAAGTCACTGGACAGCTACAAGTTCAACCTCCTGCACTGCAAGCAGACTTTCATAAGCCAGCTCAAAAGCGGTGCGATGGGTGCGCGTACCATCGACGAGGGGGCAATGGACGAAAAATCGGGCATGAATTTCTCGGAATACATGGCGTTGCTCTCCGGCAATACCGACCTGTTGGACAAGGCGAAACTGGAAAAGCGGATCGCATCGCTCGAAGGGGAACGCAAGTCGTTCAACAAGGGCAAGCGTGATTCGGAGTTCAAGCTGGAGTCAAAGACCGGCGAGTTGCGCAACAACACGGCTTTCATAGATGCCATGACGGAGGACTGGAACCGCTTCCTGTCGGTGGTGCAGACCGACAAGGAGGGCAACCGCCTTAATATAATAAAGGTGGACGGAGTGGATTCCGCCGATGAGAAGGTCATCGGAAAGCGTTTGCAGGAGATAGCCAAGAATGCCACGACCGGAGGGTTGTACACGCAGGTCGGTGAACTTTACGGTTTTCCGATAAAGGTGGTGAGCGAAAGGATACTCAAAGAGGGATTGGAGTTCACCGACAACCGCTTCGTGGTCGAGGGGAACTACAAGTACACCTACAACAACGGGCATCTGGCGATGGCTGACCCGTTGGCCGCCGCCCGCAACTTCCTCAACGCGATGGAGAGGATACCCTCCATCATCGACCAGTACAAGGCGAAGAACGAGGTGCTGGAGATGGAGATACCGCAGTTACAGGAGATAGCGGGTAAGGTGTGGAAGAAGGAGGACGAGCTGAAGCAGTTGAAGTCCGAACTTGCCGCCCTTGACCGAAAAATTCAGCTGGAGCTTGCGCCACCCACGCCCGAAGTCGCAGAAAAGGAGAATGAAGGGCAACAGCTCAAGCCGGAAGCGGAAGATGTGAGGAACAGGCAGGCGCAATATCCCGAAAATGCACCGCCGCAGATACGCAGTCCGGCGGATAGTATCGTTGCCAACCATGTCATAATCGGGCGTCCGGGACTGTATGCCAAGGAGGAAACCCGGTCCAAAGGATTGAAAATATAACCTAAGGAATTTTATCTGAAGTATTAATAAGGGCTATCCCAAAAGGTCTAAAAGTAAATTTTATCCTTTCTGCAAGTATCTATAGGATGGCAACTGCATTTTTTTCTTTTTGGGCAGCCCTTATTAAAATTTATTCTTATTTTAGGTTATATACATTCATGTCCATTTATGTAAAAAATTCCTGCTGACCTTGTTTATGTCTTGTCAGTCACCATTTGCAAAACCATATTTGACCCTCAAAGAGGCTGAATTTGATAAGTAACTTGCTACATACTCATAATAAGGAGCTAAATAGAACACGAATGGGAAATACACAAATGCTAAACTAAAGAAGATATTGGCCAAAATAAACGCTATACCGAGAGAGAAACTTGATTTTTCAACTTCCTAAAACGGTGTTGTTCAAACATTTCTACTTATTTGTACTTGCCAGTTGAACCTACGCTTCCCTAATAAAATGTCTATGGTAAAAAGTTAAAAAATCCTCCCACTTTTGTTAGATATATTTTTTTGTGTAATTTTGTAATCGTTATGCGGCAGTAATAATATACATATTAATACGAGTTAGTAATCCTGTAGTTCTCATATGCTACGAGGAGGTATTAAAAGGTGCGTTTCGACAATGCATCTACTGTAGTATATTATTGCTTAATCCAAATGAATATTATAAATTTAGGAATTCTTGCTCACATTGATGCAGGAAAAACTTCCGTAACCG
>ENA-OOST01000147-OOST01000147.1-human-gut-metagenome-genome-assembly--contig:-NODE-147-length-10624-cov-4.718706_pt1 | contig 10624 bp, 9 predicted proteins | sample MGYA00241316_ERZ501227 | MGnify/ENA primary metagenome ERZ501227 (study PRJEB25962, sample SAMEA2042498) | human gut metagenome | biome: human gut; feature: human-associated habitat; material: faeces...
CGTGGATGACGCGCTGGTGCGGCTGCTCCACGCCCACACCCCGCTGCTGCTCTGGTGAAGAAGATGCAGAACTGGCAAGAGAACATTCCTATGACGAAAGATAAGTTTTGGGAGGTCATCGACAACGCCAGAGCCATAGCACCAGCGTTGGAAGGTGAACCACTGCGGGAATCCCTGTACAAGCAGCTTTTGAAGCTGTCCCCGGATGAATTAGTCGGCTTCGACTGCGCATGGCAGGAATACCGCAGGATAGCAAACAGTCCGCAGTTGATTGCGGCGGCCTGTATCATCAATGGCGGTACATCGGATGACCGATTCGACTATTTCAAAAATTGGCTGATTCTGCAAGGGCAGTATGCCTTTCGGCAGGCGCTGAAAAACCCAGACACCCTTGCTGCACTCAGGATTCCGTTCGACGACACCGAATGGGAGGATTGCGGGTACCTGACAAGCCTTGCCTTTGTGGGGAGAGCCTTGCCTACCTATTTTGCGCAGGAGGGCATTGCCAAGGAACTGCGCCGAAAATACCCCGCACTACTGCAAGCCCCCGGAGCGCTGGACGCCGAAATCATGCGTGTGCTGCTTTATCCGAACCGTGAGCAGGAGCAGGCTTTTGACCGCTATCTGCTCGGCCTTGAAGTGCAGCACTACATCGACATCAGCGGGCTGGACAGCTACGATAAGTTTTATCTGGAACACATTTCATGCAGGTGGGAGTGGGATTATCTGAGAGAAAGTATCCGTGAAGAAACGCCCCAACCACGGCAAGGAAAGCTAAGCCCTGACATTGCTCGCACTCTGCCCAAACTTTGGAATAAGCGGCTGGCGTGGGATGCCGAACAGAGATCGCGCCCGCCCTTTCGCGGCGAAGAAAGGTAGCCCACCACGCCGGGAAGAAAGAATCCTTGGTGGGTCTGGCTGCTGCCGTTGCCCCTCGTGTGGTGGGCGGCGCTGGCGGTGGCTTGCCGTTGGCAGCCGGGCATGAAAATAACGGCTCTGCTGGATGCGCTGAACAGCGCACTGGCAGAGCCGTTTGCGTTGGCGTGGGTCAGCAACAGCCCGCGCTTTTTGCTGGTGTTTACGGTGATTTACGCGGTGGTGGTTATCGTGGCCGTGACGGATCAGAAGAACACCCGCCCCGGTGCGGAGCATGGCTCGGCGGCATGGGGTGATGTGTTCCGATTGAACAAGTTCTACATGGATAAGCGCGGACCGAACCTGCTGCTGACCCAACACTTTCACATCGGGATAGATGGCTACAAACATAAGCACAACACGAACATCCTCATTGTCGGCGGCTCCGGTGCAGGCAAGACTCGCACTTATGGTGTGCCGAATGTGCTGGAATGTGCCTGCTCTATGGTCATTACAGATCCCAAGGCTGAAATTTTGCGTAAGACCGGCAATTTGTTAAAGCAAAAAGGGTATGAGGTAATTGTCTTTGACCTTATAAATCCCGCTGCATCGTTCTGTTACAACCCGTTTGTGTATGTGCATGATGACCGTGAAGTGCTGACCTTGATTGAAAATCTGATTCAAAATACCACGCCATCACATTCAAAAAGCAGCGACCCCTTCTGGGAAAAATCCGAAACCGCCCTGCTGCAAGCCCTCATGCTGTACCTGCTGCACGAGGCTCCGCCCGAAGAACAAAACTTCCCGATGGTGATGGAGATGATTGCCGCCGCAGAAGTCCATGAGGACGATGACAACTACCAATCCCCGCTGGACATCTTGTTCGAGCGCTTGGAAATGCGTGAACCCGACAGCATCGCTTGTAAGCAGTACCGCATTTTCAAACAAGCGGCTGGAGATGTATGCTCTAAGTGACTTCTTAATCATGGTTTTTGTCATGGTTAGTGAAGCAGTCACTTAGAGTATTTTCATTTCAGGAGGTACAGCCATGAGAAACGAGAAAATCACCCCACTGTATGAGCGTTTGAGCCGCGATGATGAGTTACAGGGCGAAAGCAACTCCATATCGAACCAGAAAAAGATGTTAGAGGAGTTTGCCCGCCGGAACGGGCTGCCAAACCCCACCCACTTCACCGATGACGGCGTATCGGGAACCCGTTTTGACCGTCCCGGCTTTCTGGCGATGATGGAGGAAGTCGAGGCCGGACGGGTGGAGGCCATTGTTATCAAAGACATGAGCCGCCTGGGGCGTGACTATCTGAAAGTCGGTCAGGTCATGGAGATTTTGCGGCAGCGCGGTGTCCGGCTGATCGCTATCAATGACGGTGTAGACAGTCTGAAAGGCGATGATGATTTTACCCCGTTCCGCAACATCATGAACGAGTTTTACGCCCGCGATACCAGCCGGAAAATCCGCTCCGTGTTCAAGTCCAAGGGCATGAGCGGCAAGCACCTGACCGGCACCGTCATTTACGGCTATTTGTGGGACGAAAAACGGGAACACTGGCTTGTGGACGAAGAAGCCGCCGAAGTGGTACGCCGTATCTTTTCCCTGACGATGGAGGGCTATGGCCCCTATCAAATCTCGAAGCTGCTGTCCGAGGCAAAGATTGAAATCCCCGCTGTCCACCTGGCGCGCTTTCACGAGGGCGTAAACAGGTCAAAGCCGGTCAAAGACCCCTACGGCTGGGGATCGTCCACCATCGTGAACATCCTGAAAAAGCGGGAATATCTGGGCCACACCATCAATTTTAAGACCCGCAAGCACTTCAAGGACAAGAAAAGCCACTATGTTGACGAAAGCGAGTGGACGATTTTCGAGAATACCCATGAGGCCATCATCGACCAGGAAACCTTTGACAATGTGCAGCGCATCCGGGCAAATGTCAGGCGCTACCCGGACGGCTGGGGCGAGGCCCATCCTCTGACCGGCCTGATGTACTGTGCCGACTGCGGCGGCAAGATGTATGTCCATCGCGTCAATAACGGCAAGCGTGACCCTCAGTTTACTTGCAGCCAGTACAGCAAGTACCCTATCGGCTCCCTTTGCCCAACACAGCATCGCATCCGGGCCGAAGCCGTCCTGATCCTGATAACCGATATGCTCCGGGCCATCGCGGAGTATTCCAGGAATGACCGGGCCGAGTTTATCCGCACTGTCCAGGAAACGCAGGCCGCCCAGCAGACCGCCGATATATCCAAGAAGCGGAAACGGCTGGCCGCCGCCCAAAAGCGGGCCGGGGAACTGGAAAAGCTGATCTGCAAAATCTATGAGGACAACGCCCTGGGTAAGCTGCCGGACGCCCGGTATGAGGCTCTGGACGCACAGTACGCCAAAGAGCAGGACGCTCTCCATGCGGAAATCGCGGAACTGGAAAAGGCTGTTACCGGCTATGAGCAGGGCCGGAAATCTGCGGAGAAGTTTATCGCCCTGATTGATAAGTACGAGAATTTCGACACGCTGACCAATACCATGCTCAACGAGTTTGTAGAAAAAATCCTTGTCCATGAGCGCGCCCGCAAAGGCAGCCAGGACACTACGCAGGAGGTTGAAATCTACTTCAACTTTGTGGGCCGGTATATCCCGCCCGCCTTGCAGCCGGTTCCCCTGACCCCGGAGGAACAGGAAGAACTGCGGAAGAAGGAGGAACGCAAGGACAGGCTTCACCAGAACTACTTGCGCCGCAAGGCTAATGGCAAGCAGAAGGAATGGGAAGAACGCTACAACGCCAAGCGCAAGGCGAAAATGGAGGCAGCAAAGGCCGCGATCCGGGCCGAGGACACGGAAAAGGGCGTTTTTATCCCCGTCAGCCAGTTACCCAGGCAGGAGCCGCGCAAGGCCACCTTACCGGCCAGCGCCGCAGTTTAACCATCACAGTGCAAAGGAGGACGAACATGAACAAATTGACTTACACCCGCTGCGGGGATTACTACATCCCCGACCTGAAACTTTCCGAGCAGCCGGAGGCCCCCATCGGCAAGTATGGCCGTATGCGGCAACGCTACCTGAAGGAACACCGGCCCGGCCTTTACAGCAGCTTGATTTTGAGCGAAAAGCTGTACCCGCACCTGTTGGAGATTGACCGGGCGGCGCGTGAACGGATGGACGCCATGTTGCCCCGGATGATGGAGGCGGCGGGCGTCACCGAGGAACTGAAAGGCCGTGACCCCATGCGCTGGGTGGGGCTGATGAACACGCTGAAAGCACAGGCGGAGGAAATGATTTGTCAAGAGTTTATTTATATTTAGAACTTCAATTTTAAGAGAAGCAGAGGGTTTTCCCTCTGTTTCTTTTTGTCAGAAAACCATTTGACACTGCCATTATTCGCGCCTATACTTAGAGTGGTTAGTCATAACGAACCGAAAGGAGGAATGGGTAGTGCTGACCTATGAAAAACAAGCACTCTCTGGTGCGATTGAAGTATTATTGCGGTCTGAATTGCCAGACGAATTTGAAGGGACAAAGTTATACGGCTCTCCCGAAGAAGATGAACTACGGCAGGACTGTAAAATATTTCGGCTGTCAAATGAAACAGGGCATGGACGCATTACAGTCTATCAGGTTTTTTCTGGTATTGAGCTTTACTATAACGATATGCACATGGGATATTGCAATCAAAATCAAGCCACAGCTAAAAACATGATAGAGATTAACCATTGTCTGATAGGACGTTTTGAGTGTAGCTTTGGTGAAAATAGTTGCTGCTATATGGCGGAAGGCGATTTGTCGATCAGCTCCATGATGAAGAAAAAGTCAAATTCGTGTTTTCCGCTGAACCACTATCACGGTATTTCTATCATCATCAATCTGGATGAATTGCTGCCGGAAGTACGGCAAATCATGGAGCTATTGAATATTGATTTGCACTACATACAAAAATATATTTGCGAAGGAAACCGTTGCTGCATCATGCGGGCCAATCCGTCTATTGAACATATTTTTTCGGAACTTTATCATGTCCGGGAAAAAAGAAAACCAGGATACATGAAAGTCAAAATGCTGGAACTGCTTCTGTTCTTAAGTGATCTCAATACGGCAGAAGAAGTTTTACAGACGGATTATTTCAATCAAAATCAGGTCGCATTGATTAAAGCAGTAGCGTCCTATATTACGGAGGACTTGACAGCACATCATACGATTGAACAGCTTTCCCAGAAATTCGAGATTTCTACAACAGCATTGAAAAAGTGCTTTCGAGGCGTCTATGGAACCTCTGTCTATTCTTATCTTCGTACCTATCGGCTTCAAGTCGCCAAAAAATTGTTGCTGGAAACCGAGTTGTCAGTAACGGAGATTGCAAGTAAAATCGGATATGAAAATCCGAATAAATTCACTTCTGCCTTCAAAGAAACGTATGGCAGCTCTCCAACGGAATTCAGAAAGAGTGTCCGTTTGGATAGAAGCGGGTCCGTATGGAGTGGCGAAGAAATCTGAGCTGTATTAGAATATCCTTTGTCAGATAAAAGCAGAAAGACCGCTTGAAGCTGGCCTATTTTTTGAATAGTGGGTTAGGTACTGCTAACTTTCTGCAAGACAAAGGAGGATTTCCAAATGGAAAATGAAAAATCGACAGGTAACAAGTATACTGTCAAAGACGCGGCAATCATCGGTATCTTCTGTGCGGTCATGTTCGTTGTATTTATGGTCTATTCGACCCTGACCGGCGCTTCACTGTTCTATTCCATGATTTTTAACGCCGCAGGTGCGGCACTTATCCTCGCACCGTTCTATGTTTATATGTGCATGAAAGTTGGCAAGCATGGCCCCGCTCTTGTCTACAATATCATGTGGGCAATTATCGCCGGATTGATGATGGGGCCATTTATGATTCCGTGGTTTTTGGGCGGCGGTATCATCGCAGAGCTTTCCATGTGCGGAAAGGATGCCTACCATGACATTAAGCGTGTGTCCATTTCGTGGGTAATCACGGCATTGGTTCGCGCTGCACATGGTATGTCAGAAATTTGGTTTTTCAAAGACGCATTTCTTGCCACCGGCGTCAGTGAGCAGCAGGTTCAGGTTCAGACCCAGTATTACACCGATCCGAAGTACGTCCTTTTGAGCCTGGCTGTCACCGCTATCCTGGCCGTCCTTGGCTGCATGATTAGCAACAAACTGATTGTGAAGCACTTCAGAAAGAGTGGCGCGATTAAATAAACTATGAGCATGAAATTTGATTTTCGGACCAAATTGCTTGTCATAGTTCTCACTATGTCGCTTGTGGCGGTGCTCACAAGCGACATTTTGATATACACACTTTTGGGCGTTTTGAGCGTGTATTTGATTATTCAGGGCTTTGGCAGGCAGACAATAAAATATCTAATCGTCTGCGGTGTTTTTATCGTGTTAAGGCTGCTTTCAGGAGGACAGGGCATTACCATTCTTATGCCGGAAATGTTCCTGTTCATGGTGCTGCGTATTTTGATGATGGTTATGGCTGCGCAGCCCGTGATTGGTATGCCGCCGGGAGAAGTTGTAGCAGTTTTTAAAAAAATCCACGCTCCTGATGGAATTGCCCTGCCCGTAACCTTCATGTTGCGTTTCTTCCCTACTGTGCGCAGTGAATTTTCCGATGTGTTTGCCTCACTTCGGCTGCGAAAGCTGTTGTCATGGAAACATCCTCTGGACGCAATGGAGTATATTGTTACGCCTGTTATTTTCCGTTCATCCAGAATAGCTGAGGAACTCGCAGCTTCTGCTGAAAGCAGGGGGATTTCCAATCCGGGAAAACATACCTGCCGCAGGAAGATAGAATTTCAAAAAAGAGATTGGATTATGTGCGTGGTTGCTGTTTGCGTAACCGCACTCTATTTTGTGCTGGAAAGGACGGTAGCATAATGGTAAATGATAAAGCAAGGCGATCCGTTATCCAGTTTGAAGATGTATCTTTTGAATATCCGGGAGCCGAAACAGAAAGTATCCATCATATCAGCCTCGATATAAAAAAGGGCGAGTTCCTTGTTCTGACTGGAGGGAGCGGCTGCGGAAAGACAACTTTAACACGATTGATAAACGGGTTAGCTGAACAATTTTACGAAGGGACGCTGAAAGGGCGAGTCACACTGCTGGGACGCAGCATATCGGAATATCCTCTGTATGAAATCGGGAAAAAAGTAGGTTCAATCTTTCAAGATCCAAAGAGCCAGTTTTTTGCCAGTATTACAGAGGATGAAATTGCGTTCGGGTGTGAAAACTATGGCGTTCCGTATGAAGAACTGGATGGATGGGTTTCAAGTGCGATCAAACGTATTAACGGAGATATGCTGCGCGGGAAAGAAATTTATCCGATGTCCAGCGGAGAAAAACAGAAAATAGCGGTGGCCTCCGTCAATGCTGTTGACCCGGAAATTTATGTGTTTGATGAACCTTCGGCCAATTTGGATATGTATTCCGTTGAGGCGCTTAAAAATTTGATGGGTGGACTAAAAGCGGAAGGCCACACAATCATTGTTGCTGAACACCGGCTTTATTATCTTACTGACCTTGCAGACCGTTTTCTTTATATGGAAAACGGGAGCATAAAAGAAGAATGGACGGCGGGAGAACTGCTCTCTATTCCAGAAGAAAAAAGACGAGCCATAGGAATACGGGCGGCAGATTTACACCATATTGAAGTAGATATTCCCCCTACAAAAGAAAAAGATATGACGCTGGAGGTAAAGGATTTGACGTTTTCCTATCGCAAACATCCGGTTTTCCACGATATATCTTTTCGGGCGTATGCTGGCGACCTGATTGCGATTGTAGGCCATAACGGAATAGGAAAAACTACTTTGTCGAATATTCTTTGTGGTATGCAAAAGGAAAAAGAGGGTCAGGTCATATATAACGGGACAAAGGTATCTAAAGGCAAAAGGAAGAATTTTGCCTACTTTGTTATGCAAAATACAGATTGCCAGTTGTTTGGGGACAGCATAGAAGAAGAACTGCTATTAAACGGAAAAGGCAGTACCCAGGAGCAACGCGATGATCTGCTAAAACTATATGGTTTGTTTGAATGGAAAGAACGGCATCCCGCTACTCTTTCCGGCGGACAGAAACAACGGCTCGCTCTCGCTGTATCGGATTGGATAGATACCCCCGTTTTGATTTTGGATGAGCCTACCAGCGGTCTTGATTTCAAAAATATGATGAGAATATCGGAGCATTTGAAAGCTCTGGCGCAAAAAGGAAAGACCATTTTAATCATTACCCACGATTATGAATTTGCCGCTATGACTTGCAATCGGGTTCTGCATTTCGTTGATGAAGGTCATGTAGAAACATTTCCGTTACAGGAAAATTTGTCCCGCTTATATTCCTGCCTTATGTGTCAATGAATTATGTGTCTGATTGGATAGATACGCTCTGTATGGAGTGGCAGAAACAACTGAATGATTTTATGATAATAGACGGGTTAGAAGATGCTAACTCGTCTATTATTGCGAAAGGAGCCTTGCTTATGGATAAGCAAAAAAATGGAGAACTGTCCAGAATGTTCGGATATGCAGGGAAATTCCATGTTTTGACCGTTTTGGGATGTGTTCTCTCCGGGATCAGTACCATTTTATCTATGCTGCCTTTTGTTTGCATTTGGCTCGTCATCCGCGATTTAATCCAGGCTTTTGCTGCCGGGGATATATCTCTTGCAACGGGGAGCGCCCATTATGCGTGGATGGCGGTTGTGTTTGCAACGGCAAGCATTTTAATTTATTTTATCGCCCTGAACTGTACTCATCTGGCGGCGTTTCGTACAGCCACCAATATGAGAAAATCTGCAATTCATCATATCGTGACGCTGCCGTTGGGGTATTTCAGCCAAAATGCAAGCGGACGGCTCAGAAAAATCATTGATGATAATGCAGGACTTACAGAAGGATTTCTGGCCCATCAGCTTCCCGATCTGACCGGAGCCGCAGTTATGCCGGTTGCCGTTATTATTTTGATTTTCCTTTTTGACTGGCGGCTGGGAATTTGCTGCCTGATACCTATGGGAATCAGTGTCATCTTTCTCAAACAGATGATGGGCGGAGATAATGCGCAGTTTATGGGCAAGTATATGACTGCACTGGAAACGATGAATAAAGAATCTGTGGAATATATTCGCGGTATTCCTGTTGTAAAAGTATTTCAGCAAACTATTTATTCCTTCAAAAATTTTCACGCTGCAATAGAAGAATACGAAAAATTTGCTTCCGGGTATGCCTTAAAATGCCGTATTCCTCTTACTGGATTTACAGTAACACTGAACGGCACATTTGTTTTACTTATTCCAGTCGCCATGTTTATTTTGTCCGGGGTCAGCGGCCAGGCGGCTTATGAAAATGTTGTGCTGGATTTTCTGTTTTACAGTTTGTTTACTCCGGTCTGTGCAACTATGATGAACCGTATCATGTTTGCCAGCGAGCAGCTTATGGCGGCTAAAAGTGCAGTCAGCCGGGTGGATGAAATTTTGCAGGAAAAGCCATTGAAAGAGCCGGAACATCCCCTGATCCCGGCAGATGCTTCGATTGTGTTTTCGGATGTTTCCTTCGCCTATCCAGGGGCCAAAGAGAAGGCCTTAGACTATATCAGCTTTGAGGTTCCGGCAGGAAAAACAGTTGCGCTTGTTGGTGCCTCTGGCAGCGGTAAAAGTACAGCAGCAAGTCTCATTCCCCGATTTTATGATGTTCAGTCAGGTTCTGTTACGATTGGCGGCGTGGATGTACGCAATATTGAGAAGCAGGAACTGATGGAAAGGGTTGCTTTCGTGTTTCAGAATACCCGTCTGTTCAAGGATACTTTACTGAATAATATTAAAGCGGCCCGCCCGGACGCTACCAGGGAAGAAGTCCTGAAAGCGGCTGATGAAGCACAATGCAAGGACATTATTGACCGCCTCCCGGATGGGCTTGATACGCTCGTTGGAACAGGAGGCACATATCTCTCAGGAGGTGAAAATCAAAGGATTGCTCTTGCAAGGGCAATCTTAAAAGACGCCCCTATTATTGTGCTGGATGAAGCCACAGCATTTGCAGATGCCGAAAACGAACATCAGATACAGCTCGCTTTTGAGCGGCTGACCCAAAACAAAACGGTTCTGATGATTGCTCATCGACTTTCTACGATACAAGACGCAGACCTTATTCTGGTGTTCAAGGATGGGCAGATTGCAGAAAGAGGTACACACGAAGAATTAGTAGCCTTAAATGGTATTTATTCTTCCATGTGGAAGGATTACCAGACTTCGATTGCCTGGAAGGTCGGAAAGGAGGACGAGCAGCATGATTAAGGCGTTAAAAAAGAAGTATGCGTTAAGCAATCAGGGTGCAAAAGACCTGTTAAAAGGGATCGTTTATTCGGTACTGGCTAATATCAGCCTTATGTTTCCTGTTATTCTTCTGGCTATCGTCCTCAATCAGCTTCTTGCGCCTGTTTTGGGAACGAGTGCGCCAGAGATCAGTGCCGCCGTTTACACTGTGATTGGAATTGTGATTTTAGCCGTTGTATTTATTTTTCATTATTGCCAGTACACCGCAGCATATCTCGGAACGTATGACGAAAGCGCAAGGCGGCGTATCGGACTTGCGGAAAAATTGCGCACCCTTCCGCTGACCTTCTTCCACCAGCGTGATCTTGCTGACCTGACAAGCACTATTATGGGAGACTGTGCAAACTTTGAGCACGCATTTTCCCATACGGTTCCACAATTCTTTGGAGCAGTTATCTCTACGGGGATTGTTTGTATCG
>ENA-OOST01000155-OOST01000155.1-human-gut-metagenome-genome-assembly--contig:-NODE-155-length-10281-cov-1.642578_pt1 | contig 10281 bp, 8 predicted proteins | sample MGYA00241316_ERZ501227 | MGnify/ENA primary metagenome ERZ501227 (study PRJEB25962, sample SAMEA2042498) | human gut metagenome | biome: human gut; feature: human-associated habitat; material: faeces...
GCTGGGCACGGCGACTCCTTCCATAGAAACCTGGCACAACGCCATGTCCGGAAAGTACGGGCTGGTGGAGCTGAAGGAGAGGTACAAGGAGATACAGTTGCCGGAGATTATTCCGGTAGACATCAAGGAGTTGCAGCGCAAGAAGCGGATGAACGGGCCCTTTTCCCCTTTGTTGCTGCAATATGTCCGCGAGGCACTGGAACGGAAAGAACAGGTCATTCTGTTTCAGAACCGCAGGGGGTTTGCCCCGATGATAGAATGCCATACGTGCGGGTGGGTTCCCAAATGTAAGAACTGTGATGTCAGCCTGACCTATCATAAAGGACTGAACCAACTGACCTGCCACTATTGCGGATATACCTATCAACTGCCCCGCATCTGTCCCGCTTGCGAAGGAACGGACTTGCGCAACCGCGGTTTCGGTACGGAAAAGATAGAGGACGACGTCAAACTCTTGTTTCCCGAAGCGACCGTTGCCCGTATGGATTTGGATACCACCCGCACACGCGCGGCCTACGAGCGTATCATCGCCGATTTTGAACAGGGAAAGACGGATATTCTTATCGGTACGCAAATGGTTTCCAAAGGGCTGGACTTCGACCACGTAAGCGTGGTAGGCATTCTGAATGCGGATACGATGCTGAACTATCCGGATTTTCGTGCCTATGAGCGTGCTTTCCAGTTGATGGCGCAGGTGGCAGGGCGTGCCGGACGGAAGAATAAAAGGGGCAGGGTAGTGCTGCAGACCAAGAGCATTGAGCATCCTATCATCCCTCAGGTAATTGCCAATGACTACGAAGGCATGGTCGACGGACAGCTTGCCGAGCGGCAGATGTTTCATTATCCCCCTTATTATCGCCTCATATATGTGTATCTGAAGAACCGCAATGAGTCCCTGCTCGATTTGATGGCGCAGACTATGGCGGGCAAGCTGCGTGCCATCTTCGGCAATCGGGTGTTAGGGCCGGATAAACCGCCGGTGGCACGTGTGCAGACGCTGTTTATCCGCAAAATTGTAGTGAAGATTGAAACCAAAGCTCCTATGGCGCGTGTCCGCGAATTGTTGCTGCAGGTACAGAAGGAGATGATAATGGAAGACCGTTTCAAGTCGCTGATTGTATATTATGATGTAGACCCGATGTAGATAGCCGTAGTGCGGGTTGCGGAATGTTTAATATGTGTTTGAGTATGAAAGAGAAGAAAAAGATATTGTTTGTTTGCCTGGGCAACATTTGCCGCTCTTCTTCGGCGGAAGGGGTGATGAGGCATTTGATAGAAGAGGCTGGGCGTGAAGATGAGTTCGTTATCGACTCGGCAGGTATTCTTTCCTATCATCAGGGAGAGCTGCCCGACAGCAGGATGCGTGCCCATGCCGCCCGTCGGGGTTACAACCTGACGCACCGTTCCCGTCCGGTACGTACGGATGATTTCTATGAGTTCGATTTGATTATCGGAATGGATGACCGTAATATTGATGATTTGAAAGAGCGTGCCCCTTCTGTGGAAGCATGCGGAAAGATACATCGCATGACGGAATACTGTACTAAGTTTGCCCATGCCGATTACGTGCCCGACCCTTATTATGGCGGAGCCGAGGGGTTTGAATACGTACTCGATATATTGGAAGACGCCTGTGCAGGATTGTTCGGAGCGGTTGGCGAATAATCACCGCTCAATGCCTGTTGTCATGATAAAAACGCTTGTTGTCGTTGAGGCTGCACGTTGCATCCACTCCGGCCTGTTGCAACCGTTCGGCAATCTCATTCAGCTTTTTCCTTGAAACCCGGCCGATGTAGAAAAGACGGTAACGGTAGTCCTTGTCGAGCAATTCCATGATGTGGGTGAAAGTCTGTTCCCGGGCAAAATCGAAGTTGACCTTGCGCAGGTCTGTATACGGATAGCGGATTGTCCTGCCTGCACTGTGTACGGTGAGGTTCTCGTTGTCCAGCGTCAGGTAGCAGAACCGGGTCATCAGCATGCAAATGAAGAAAAGGCTCAGTCCGAAGGACAGGATGGCCGGAATGAATCCCCACCATGCATCGATGCCGACGGAATAGTAGCCCAATATCAGGAACATAAGGAATAATATGAAGAACCAAAACATATACAGCGAGGGACGCCGGTAAGTTTCCTCCGGGAGAGTTTCCATGCTCCGTCCGCGCGGAACATAATTGGCAAAAGGCACTCCTTGCGACACCAGAAAGCGGACGAGTGATGAAGGATGCCTGAAGGGAGGCATGTATATTACCTTATCCTGCTTTTCCTTTAGGTGGAAAACGAATATTCCGGGACCGTATTTGGCTTTTCCTGCCGGGATATCCTTATGCGCCTGCCGGGGGTAGCGTTCCATGAAACTGAAACTTTCAATCTGATGCAGTTGAATCCGTTGGCTTTGCAACAGAAATTCCGCTCTTTGCTGTTCTTTGGTACTGATTTTCATAGGTCTTGCTTTTTAAGTTCCGGGTAACTGATGCGGGTGTGGTAGATGGTTTTCAATTTTTCTTTGAAAACGGCTTTTACCGTTGCTATGTCCTTGAACGTGACGGGGCACTCCCTGAAATAACCTTCCTCCACCTGCGAATCGATAATCTTGTCTACCAGGTTGCTGATGCTCTCTTCCGTATATTCGGGCAGGCTGCGCGAGGCTGCCTCTACGGAATCCGCCATCATCAGGATGGCTTGCTCCTTGCTGAAAGGGTTGGGACCGGGATAGGTGAATGACTCGTTGTCGGGTTCTTCGCCGGGATGCTCGTTTTTCCAGGATATGTAGAAGTATTTTGTCTTTCCCCTACCGTGGTGAGTAGTAATGAAATCCTTGATGACTTTAGGCAGGTTGTTCTTCTCGGCCAGTTTCAATCCGTCCGTTACATGTCCGATGACGACTTGCGCACTCTGTTCGTAACCGAGATTCTTGTGCGGATTGACACCGCCCGACTGGTTTTCGGTAAAGAATGCCGGATTCTCCATTTTGCCGATGTCATGGTATAAAGCACCTGTACGCACCAGCTGGCTGTTTGCGCCGATGCGGTTGGCTGCTTCGGCTGCGAGGTTGGCTACCTGCATGGAATGCTGGAATGTGCCGGGTACGGTTTCCGACATGCGCCGCAGCAAACTGTTGTTGATGTTGGACAATTCCACCAGAGTAACATTCGAAGTGAAGCCGAAGGTCTTTTCCACCAGGAAAAGCAACGGATACGTGAAAAGCAGCAATACGCCGTTTATCACGAAGTAGGTGTACATACTGCCGTTCAGTTTGGAAAGGTCGTTTTCCGTTATCAGTTCAAAAGCGAAATAAACGGCTGCATAAGTCAGAATCACCAGGATAGCCGTGCGGAACAACTGCGAGCGTTGCGATAATTCTCTCAAACTGAAAATCGCAACCAAACCTGCCGTTAGTTGCAGCAGGATGAACTCGTGCGGATAGCGCAGGCAGATGGAACAAATCAGTATTGTGACGACCTGTGTGAGAAAGGCTGTCCGTGAGTCGAGAAACACGCGGATAATGACGGGCAGCATGGCATAGGGAATGATGTATACGTTGAATATATTGTTTGTTACCATAACGGCCGTTACCACACAATAGAACATGATAAGGGTGAAAAGCAGCGCGAGGTTGCCTTTGCGGTTGTAATAATCTTTGCGGAAGAGGTCGAGATAAAGCATGAAGCACAATATGAAGATGCCGACATACAGAATCTGCCCTGCCAGCATCAGTTGTTTCTGGCCGATGGACTCGCTGCGCTGGATGGACTCTTTGCGCAGGCTTTCGAGGATATTGTAGGTCTCCCGGCTCACTATCTCGCCGCGGTCGATGATTTTCTGCCCGCTCAGTACAATGCCGTTTGCCCATGAATAGTTGTCGAGGATTTCTTCCTTGGCGGTCTCTGTCCGCCGGGCATCGTAGGTGAGGTTGGGAGAGAGATATTCGTTGAGGGAACACTGCCGGAGTATGTTCGGACGATAGTGTATGGTGTCGGCCGTAAGCAGGTAGGCATATGCCTGCTTTACGGAGTAGAGTTTGTCGATGCTCCGTTGGTTGGCAAGCTTGTCGTCTATCACCATGACGGCAGATGTGCTGTCTTTGTGCAGCCGGGCAAGTTCTTCAGTGGAAAGGATGCCCGCCCGGTACACCTCGGATAGTATTTTTTCGATATGGCGGATGTAATCGGAAGAATGTCGCGCAGATGAGTCTGATAGTCGTTCTTCAGTTTCTTGAGCGCCTCTTTCCCGGTGCTCTTGTCCAATTGGAAATAGGGTTGGAAAGAGGCCAGGATGCTGTCTTGTTCTTTTTTTACGACTTGGTCGTCTTTGTAGATGGGGAAGTCGAAGGTAGCCATCAGTTGCCCGTACTTCCAGGGTTTGTCAATGTCAAACTGGTAATTAAACTTACCGTCTCTCGGCAGGAAATAGACAATAACTCCCACCGTACCTATAAAAATAAGTGCCTTGTATATCAAATCTCTGAACGAGAACTCTTTGTTTTTACCTTTGAAATAGTTCATATCGGTTGAAATTTTTGCGAAAAGTACAAAAAAAAACAATAGTATGGAAAAAAAGGTTTAATTTTGCCGTCTAATTTAGTTATAAGTAAGATAGATTATGACAGAAAGAAAAGTCAGAGTCCGTTTTGCCCCGAGTCCTACGGGGGCGTTGCACATCGGTGGTGTGCGCACTGCGTTGTATAATTATCTCTTTGCCCGTCAGCATGGAGGAGATTTGATTTTCCGCATTGAGGATACCGATTCCAACCGGTTTGTGCCGGGGGCGGAAGAATATATATTGGAGTCTTTCAAGTGGTTGGGCATTCCTTTTGACGAGGGTGTCAGCTTTGGTGGAGAACATGGTCCGTACCGTCAGTCTGAACGCCGCGACATATACAAGAAGTATGTACAGGTGCTGCTGGATGCCGGCAAGGCATATATCGCTTTCGATACTCCGCAGGAGCTGGAAGCCAAGCGTGCGGAGATTGCCAATTTCCAGTATGACGCTTCTACGCGCATGCAGATGCGTAATTCGCTGACGATGCCCAAAGAGGAAGTGGACGCGCTGATTGCCGAAGGCAGGCAGTATGTGGTCCGTTTCAAGATAGAGCCGGACGAAGATGTGCATGTGAACGACTTGATACGTGGCGAGGTCGTGATAAACTCGTCTATCCTTGACGATAAGGTGCTTTACAAATCGGCGGACGAACTGCCTACCTATCACCTGGCAAATATTGTGGATGACCATTTGATGGAAGTTTCCCACGTTATCCGCGGTGAAGAGTGGCTGCCTTCCGCTCCGTTGCATGTGCTGCTGTACCGTGCTTTCGGTTGGGAAGATACGATGCCGGCGTTCGCACACCTGCCGCTGTTGCTGAAGCCCGAAGGTAACGGTAAGCTCAGCAAGCGCGACGGCGACCGTCTGGGCTTCCCGGTATTTCCGCTGGAATGGCACGACCCCAAGTCGGGCGAAGTGTCTTCGGGCTATCGCGAATCGGGCTATCTGCCGGAAGCTGTTATCAATTTCCTTGCCTTGCTGGGCTGGAACCCGGGTAACGACCAGGAACTGATGTCGATGGATGAACTTGTAAAACTGTTCAATCTGAGCCATTGCAGCAAATCGGGTGCTAAGTTCGACTATAAGAAAGGTATCTGGTTTAACCATGAATATATTCTTCAGAAATCGGACGAGGAGCTTGCGGAACTTTTCAAGCCGGTACTGAAAGAGCACGGTGTAGACCTTGGTGCATACAGCGATGCGTTCCTTACTACGGTAGTCTCCCTGGTAAAGGGCCGCGTCAACTTCGTGAAGGAACTGTGGGAGCAGGCACGTTTCTTCTTTGTTGCTCCTGAGCAGTATGCCGAGAAGGATGTGAAGAAACGTTGGTCGGAAGATACTCCGCGCATCATGACGGAATTGATGGAAGTGCTTCGGGGCATTGGAGATTTCTCCTCTAAACCGTCGGAAGATGTAGTTATCGGCTGGATTACGGAGAAAGGATATCACATGGGTAATGTGATGAATGCTTTCCGGCTGGCAGTGGTAGGAGAGTGTAAAGGACCGCATATGTTCGATATTACCGCATTGTTGGGCAAAGAAGAGACGCTTGCCCGCATACAGCGTGCCATCGACGTTCTGAAATAAGTTGAAGCGGAGAAAAGTATGTTTTATAATTTAGCAATAATACTCTATGATATTGCGGTGCACTTGGTGGCTCCTTTCAGCCGTAAACCGCGGAAGATGATGAAGGGGCACTGGGTCGTGTACGAACTTCTTCGGCAGCAGCTGGAGAAGGATGCGCGTTATATCTGGTTTCACGCTGCCTCTTTGGGAGAGTTTGAACAGGGACGCCCGCTGATTGAGAAGATACGTGCCAAATATCCGGATTATCGTATTTTGCTGACATTCTTTTCGCCGTCGGGCTATGAAGTGCGCAAGAACTACCGGGGGGCGGATATCGTGTGTTATCTGCCTTTCGACAAACCGCGCAATGTGAGGAAGTTTCTTGACCTGGTGAATCCCTGCATGGCGTTTTTTATCAAGTATGAGTTTTGGAAGAACTACCTGGATGAGTTGCATAAGCGCCGCATCCCCGTTTATAGCGTGTCTTCCATCTTTCGCCGCGGGCAGATTTTCTTTAAATGGTACGGCGGTACGTATAGGAATGTGCTGCGCAACTTCGACCACATCTTCGTGCAGAACGAGCGCTCCAAGCGCTATCTGGCGAAGATTGGTATCAACCGGGTGACTGTGGTGGGGGATACCCGTTTTGACCGCGTGCTTCAAATTCGGGAAGAGGCTAAAGACTTGCCTTTGGTTGAGTTGTTCAAGAACAATACGATGACTTTTGTTGCCGGAAGTTCCTGGCAGCCCGACGAGGATTTGTTTATCGAATACTTTAATCAGCATCCGGAAGTAAAGCTGATTATCGCTCCGCATGTAATCGACGAAAATCATTTGGTAGAGATAATCCGTAAGCTGAAGCGTCCGTATGTGCGTTATACCCGTGCCGACGAAAAGAATGTCCGTAAGGCGGATTGCCTGATAATAGACTGCTTCGGCCTGCTTTCCTCCATCTATCGCTATGGAGAGATTGCCTATATCGGCGGCGGGTTCGGAGTGGGGATCCATAATACGCTGGAAGCTGCCGTATATGGCATTCCGGTAATCTTTGGACCGAAGTACCAGAAATTCCAGGAAGCCGTTCAGCTCCTGGAGGCAAAAGGCGGGTTCTCTGTCAAGAGTTATGAAGAACTGAAAGCGTTGCTCGACCGTATGCTGGAAGATGAAAGCTTCTTGCGCGAGACCGGTACGAATGCGGGGACTTATGTAACCGGTAATGCCGGAGCAACGGACAAAGTTTTGGGCATGATTAACTTTTAGACTGTTGAGGAGGTTGCCAAAGACCTCTTTCCATACAAAATATGAGGGGTTGTCAAAACTAAAACGAGACTCTGAAAAGTTACAGGCTGTAATTATAACCTCTAAAAGGGTCGTATCAAACTCCGTTTTGAGAGTAATGATACGACCTTTTTTTTAGTCTTTTAGGATGTTCTAATTTCAAGTTAAAAGTTTGTCTTCTCAAAGAATGAGTTGTGACGCTTTCATTTTTCCTATATGTAGGCAGTCTTCTTTTTAGAGGCAGCCGATACCTTTACTCCTTGTACCAGCTTGAGTACATCAGGTAGTTGTGTGCAATCTTCTGGTTTAGTTCTTTTGCCTGTTCGGGGTCTACCTTTTTGATGAATTTGGCAGGTACGCCACCCCAGATGCTTCCCGGTTCTATTACGGTGTTGCTAAGTACCAATGAGCCGGCGGCTACAATGGCGCCTTCGCCTACTACGGCATGGTCCAGAATGGTAGACCCCATGCCTATAAGTGCATAATCCCTGATTGCAGCTCCGTGGATGGTTACATTGTGGCCTACGGATACATGGTCGCCTATTTCAATGGTAGATTTCTCGTATAAGGTGTGCAGTACGCTTCCGTCTTGGATGTTTACACCGTTTCCGATGCGGATGGAGTTGACGTCTCCGCGCAACACGGTACTGAACCAGATGCTGCAATCCCGTCCCATTTTTACATCTCCGATGATAGTAGCGTTATCTGCTAAAAAACAATTCTCTCCGATTTCCGGAGTGAAACCTCTTACTGATTTTATTAGTGCCATTTTTTTCTGTTGGTTATCGGTTAATAATTAATGGTTTACATGCTTCTTTCAGCCACTCTTTTTCATCATTGTCTAAGTCTGGAGATAGCTTTTCGTATACAACTCGATGGTATTCGTTCAGCCATTCGATTTCTTCGGCAGTCAGCAATTCCTTGATGATTCCTTTCCGGCAGATAGGACAGAGCGTGATGGTCTCGAACTTCAGATAATTGCCGAACATGCCTTCGCCGGCAGGAACTGTCAGTAACAGGTTTTCGGTGCGGATGCCGTGGCTTCCGGCCTTGTATACGCCTGGTTCGTTGGAAGTGACCATACCCGGTTGCAAGGGAATGGGATTCTCGTTCATTCGGATGCTCTGCGGTCCTTCGTGTACATTGAGGAAATGTCCCACTCCGTGGCCGGTTCCATGCAGATAATTCATGTGCTGCTTCCATATCGGGAGGCGTGCCAATACGTCCAGTTGCGCTCCGCGGGTGCCTTCAGGGAATACCGCCGTTGCCAGTGCGATATGGCCTTTCAATATTAAGGTGTAATCGGTTTTCTCTTCCTCCGTCAAGTTGCCAAGTGCGATGGTACGGGTTATATCTGTCGTTCCGTCCAGATATTGGGCTCCGGAGTCCAGTAAAAGAAAGCCTTCCGCTTTCAGTGTTACATCCGTTTCGGGAGTGGCTTCATAGTGAACTATGGCTCCATGTTCTTTATAGCCGGCAATCGTATCAAAGCTTTCGCCCATGTAAAGTGGTTGTGCAGCCCGAAAAGCATGCAGCTTTTTATCTATACTGATTTCTGTTTCCCGACCTGTAGGAACGGCATCTTCCAGCCACTTCAGAAATTTAACCAATGCAACGCCGTCTCTTTGCATAGCCGTATGGATGCCGGCTATTTCCTGTTTGTTGCGGATGGCTTTCAGTAGAGTTACGGGGGATGTGCCGTCGATTATCCGGCATTGCGGATTGATTGCCGAGTAGATGGCGTAATTTGTTTTGGCGGAATCTGCCAGTATGCTTCTTGCAGGGAAGTGGTTAAGGTAATCTTCTATTTCTTCATATGTATGTACGGAGATACCATTAACGTTAAAATAGGAAGTTAGCTCTGCTGTGACTTTTTGCGGTTGGATGAAATAATGCACTGCGTTTTTCTCTATCAGCAGGTAGCTGACAACAACCGGGTTGCAGTGTACGTCATTTCCTCGAATGTTGAGCAGCCAGGCTATTTCATCCAGTGCCGACAGTAGCAAAGACTCAGCACCGTTTGCGTCCATCTCTTTTCGGACGGCTGCAAGTTTCTCCGTAAAGCTCCTGCCGGCATATTGTGTGTCGTGAATAAACGCGGGAGACAATGGCATTGCCGGGCGGTCTTTCCATAACAGTTGCAGGGGGTCGGCAACACTTTTTACATGAATACCGCTCTTTCTCAATGCTTCTTGCAGATGCTCCACTTCTTTGGCCGAGAACATTTTTCCGTCTATTCCTACGGTGTCTCCCTCTTGCAGGCGTGAGTTCAAGAATGTCGGAATACTTGGCGTTTCAGGCAACATCTCTTTGTATAATGTGATTTCAGTTCCTTCTATCTGCCGGGCGGCTTGCAGGAAATAACGGGAGTCGGTCCATAAACCGGCCTCTTCTGCTGTTATAACTACCGTGCCGGCTGAACCTGTAAATCCGGAAATCCATTCCCGCGACTGCCAGTGGGGAGCTACGTACTCGCTGAGGTGAGGGTCTGTGCTTGGAATGATGAATGCCTGTATGTTTTCTTGGGCAATGTGTGTCCGCAAGGCGGCAATACGTTCATTAATTGTTAAATTCATACTGTATAAGGTGTTGATAAGCGTTTTCAAAGATACTCACTTTACTTGTATTACATGGAGTAAATTCTGTTATTTTATCTATTGTTGCTTCTGTAAGTGAAATCTTATCTGCGGACAGTTTTGATAACTGTCAGTAAGAAAGGCAGGTATTTTATGTTAGGATTGTCGATTTTTTTGTCGAAAGTTTTGTGAATAAAGAAAGTATGTGTAATTTTGCCGCTCAATTTAATCGTGAGATTTTATAAACCATTTAAATTTTAAAAACAAAAAAATGATTGTAGTACCTGTAAAAGAAGGCGAAAACATTGAAAAAGCGCTGAAG
>ENA-OOST01000158-OOST01000158.1-human-gut-metagenome-genome-assembly--contig:-NODE-158-length-10246-cov-5.765479_pt1 | contig 10246 bp, 7 predicted proteins | sample MGYA00241316_ERZ501227 | MGnify/ENA primary metagenome ERZ501227 (study PRJEB25962, sample SAMEA2042498) | human gut metagenome | biome: human gut; feature: human-associated habitat; material: faeces...
AGCATTTCGGCGGGCGGTATTATTTTCTATTCCAAAACTCCGGAAAACGTGGTCAATGAAAAGGGCCACTATTTTGACCACAAACGAAAATTCCGAAAAACGTGGTCAAATACAGAATATCAGGCGTATAGGTCATTTCGGGTGCTAAAATCGTTGTAATACTGGTGTCTGTCAGTATGATATGACCATTCAAAACTTTTGAACACATATTTGATGCGAGCGCTTTCGCTCTATAGGTCAAAACGGGTGCTGAAAATGGCACCCGTTTTTGGTGGATTCATCTGTATTTTGTTATTTTGCATTGCGGCTTAAAGCGTAACGGAGCTCTGCTGGGGAGCACCTCCGCCAGGAATAAAGCCGTCCAATATGCATAATGCGATTCAGGAGATGGCCTTAGCGGTTGTCTCCTTTTTCATTATGCAATTTGGCATATGCCAAGAAAAACCCGTTCATCATCCGCTTGCGGTTTTCCTCAATCATTCCCGGATGATTCCGCAAGGCTTTCTTCATGTCGGTGAATGTGCCTTCGATCATATTGTTTGTGTTGGGCATACCTCTGACTTTCTCGTATGTAAACAAAAAAGGAAGGTAGGTCGATATGCTGACCATGGCAGATCTGAGCCGTTGATGGGTATATATCGTGCGTCCGGTAATCTCGTTGACCGTCTTTTCTTTCAGGAAGTCATGCCATTTCCTCTTCCATTTCTCAAATGCACTGACGAATGCACTTTCATTCATGTCTTTTAGACGGTATGCAAGATCCAATAACTCCTTTCCTGCCTCAAGTTGCGGATTCTTGGTCAGTTTTCTTCTTATTATCGCCACCATGTGGAACTGGCACATCTGTATTCTGTATTCCGAAAGGACGGTAAACAGCTTTTGAAAACCATCAATGACAATCCCCTGAATGGCATACCCGCATCCTACTATATGTTTCACAGCGTCCTCGTAATCACTGATGTGCTCGTGGGCGATATGCTTCATGTAAAGAAGTCTGCCGCTTCCGCTTTCCAGAGCCAGCAGCACTCCTGTATTGCGCCCAAAATACGTGGCGTCGAGATGTATCACACCGCTTCCTTTGATCCTAGGCTGTTCCCAGCTGAACGAAATGGAGGCAAGCCGACGTGTCACGGTCGAAGCACTGAGACCTGTAGTTTCACTGATCTGGGCTATTGTCTGCTTGCCGTGCAGGTACATCTCCCAGATGTCTTCTTTTGTAAAATCACGCCCGCCGCTGAAGCGGCGTCCACAAACCATGCACTTGTATCGTTGGACGCTTTTGCGTTTTCCGTCCTTCTTTACAATGGGGGAATTGCATGTCGGGCATTTTTTTGTTCATAATGCAATTTCTATATTTTCAAATGCCAAAATATACTGAAAATCAAATAGAATGCCACGCTATCGGCACCCGTTTTGACCTATAGCGTGGCGTTTTCCTGTTTTTGAGGCGTTTCAGCACCCGTTTTGACTAATAAGTCTATTTCATTGACAGGATGCAGGAAAAACTGAACGAGAGAATGTTGCGTGATGAGGAGTTGGAGCGGATGAGAAAATAAAAAAATATCCATTACATATGAGAAGACAGGAATACTCGTATCCTGTCTTTTTATTTTCATTTAATTATATATTAATTAGCACAATATATGTGAGTTTTTCATTCCTATAAGGACAAATTTCAGAAACGTATGTCTGGTAAATTATTGAGTCATCATAGTATGAACATATATCATTACTAAAAACAATGAAACAACTTCCATAAGATTGTGGTTGTAAAAATCGCCATTTAATAGCCCGTTTTTTTTGTAAAATTCGCCAATTAAAAAAATATGATTATCTTTGCATTATATTTTATAAGGTATGGAAACAGTAAATAGAATACTTCAAGAGAAGATTACAGCACGAATCGCGCCCAATAAAGCAGTACTGATTTTTGGTGCTCGCCGTGTTGGTAAAACGGTAATGATGCGTAAAATTGTGGACAACTATTCAGGTAGGACGATGATGCTCAACGGCGAAGACTACGACACATTAGCACTATTGGAGAATCGCTCAATAGCCAATTATCGGCATTTATTGGATGGTATTGATTTGCTGGCTATTGATGAGGCACAGAACATACCACAAATCGGTAGTATTCTGAAGTTGATAGTTGATGAAATACCGGGAATAAGTGTCTTGGCAAGTGGTTCTTCGTCATTCGATTTGCTGAATAAGACTGGTGAACCGTTGGTCGGCCGCAGTACGCAATTTCTCCTTACACCATTCTCGCAACGGGAAATCGCACAGACGGAAACGGCACTTGAAACCCGCCAGAACCTCGAAGCGCGCTTGATTTACGGTTCCTATCCCGAAGTAGTAATGATGGAGAACTATGAACGTAAAACAGACTACCTACGTGATATTGTCGGTGCATACCTGCTTAAAGATATCTTAGCAATTGACGGCTTAAAAAATTCGAGCAAGATGCGCGATCTACTGCGATTGATAGCTTTTCAGTTGGGCAGCGAAGTTTCTTACGAAGAGTTAGGTAAACAACTCGGCATGAGCAAGACGACCGTTGAAAAATACCTCGACCTATTGGAAAAGGTCTTCGTTATCTATCGTCTGGGGGCTTATTCGCGTAACCTACGCAAGGAGGTTACAAAAGCTGGCAAGTGGTACTTCTACGACAACGGCATTCGCAATGCCATTATCGGGGCTTTCTCACCGCTGGCCATTCGGCAGGATGTCGGTGCGCTGTGGGAGAACTACATCATCGGAGAGCGGCGCAAAGCGAACTTCAATGAGGGACTGCACAGGGAGTTCTATTTCTGGCGCACCTACGACAAACAGGAAATCGACCTGATTGAGGAGAGTGCCGACAGTCTTACCGCCTTGGAGTTCAAGTGGGGAAATAAAATGCCGGCCGCACCGAAAGCCTTCCAAGAAGCCTATCCCTATGCCGAGTTTCATGTGGTAAATCGGGAGAATTATTTGGAGTTCGTATAATCAATAAATTACGTATATGGAAACAAAACTACAATCCAAACAGCAATATCCGCGGTTTATCCAAAATAAACCGTGTGGTATTGACAAATTCGATGGAGGTTCGCAAGAAAGGTTGGCAAAAACTATTGCTCGCCATTTTTGTCAGAATGATTCATTGGATGAGGAATGTACTTTACCTCGAATTATCGGCATCGAAGGTATTTGGGGATCTGGAAAATCCAACGTGGTTAAAATGTTGGAACGTGAATTATCAGACGACTATTACTTTTTTGAGTATGACGCATGGGGACATCAAGAGGACTTGCAACGCCGCTCTATATTGGAATTGCTTACAAGCAAACTTATTGATGATGGTATCCTATCTGGAAATGCAACAATAAAAGTCAAAGGTGGAGGTACGAAAACCGTATCATGGTCTGAAAAGCTGAAATATTTATTAGCCCGTAAAACGGAGACCGTAACCGAAAAATATCCCCTTATCAGTAATGGTATGGTTGCGGCATTTTTGGTTGCAGTTTTAACTCCGATATTTACATTTATTGCGTATGCAGTAAAACCTACACCCACAACATGGTGGTTTTCTTTATTGTCTATTATCATAGCTGCACTGCCAGTTCTTATTGCATTGTGCGTTTGGAAATGGGCATATAGCAAAGATCATAAATATGGATGGAGTTATATGTTAGCTATTTATCAAGATAAAGTCGAAAAGGACGTTTGCTATGAGACTTTGAGCGAAGACGAACCAACGGTTTACGAGTTCAAAACATGGATGCAAGACATTTCTGATTTTATCAAGGAAAAAGGACAACGTAAATTAGTCCTTGTTTTTGACAACATGGATCGTCTCCCCGCTGAAAAAGTAAAAGAATTATGGTCTTCTATCCATACGTTCTTCGCCGATAGCGGTTTTGAAAATGTTTGGGCTGTTATTCCTTTCGATGAAACACATTTAGCTTGTGCATTCGGAGATGAGACCGACGAACAAACGAAACAACTGACCAAGTATTTTATCAATAAAACTTTCCCTATTGTTTATCGTGTTGCTCCTCCTGTTATTACCGACTATCGAAGTATATTCAACAAACTGTTTGTTGAAGCATTTGGAGAAACAGAAAATGAAGCGAAAGAAACTATAAATCGGATATTCAGATTGGTAAATCCTAATGCCAATGTTAGGGAAATTATATCATATATCAATGAGATGGTCGCTCTTAAACAAGAGTGGTGTAACGAAATTTTGATGATAAACATAGCATTGTTCTGTTTGAAGAAGACGGATATTCTGGCAAATCCAGTAGAACAAATATTGTCCGGCGACTATCTGAATGGCATTCAAACAATAATTAACAATGATCTGCAAACACAACGCGAAATTGCAGCTTTGGTATATGGTGTCGATGTTGAAGATGCTCGACAAATTCCATTGAAAAAATATATTGAAGGCTGCATCAACGGAGAAGAAGACCACGACATAAATCAATATGCAGAGACTAATAAACAATTTGACACTGTATTAGAAGAAGTTATACAATGTATGGACAATGCGCTTATCGATAAGATTATACATTGTTTGCATAAATTAACTCGAAAGAGCGATGTTATTCTGCGTGTATGGCAAAGAATAGCACAATTGAAATTAAAAGAATCCATAGAGAAGCAGGTGTTCCCTGTCGAATACCAAGAACTGCTGTTGCATTTAGACACGGAAAGCCAAAACCATGTGATTGCTCAATTATATAAGAAGATAGTTCGGTTCAATGACTTCAATGGCGGCGACTATTTCAAAACGTTAGATGCAATAGACAGGTTTATTGCGCAAAATAAGTTGGCGTGCGATTTTACGTCATTGATTGAAGCAAAAACAGTCAAGCCAAATACATTTATCGATTATATTCAAGCTGCAAATGCAACAGATGCTGCCTATCGGGATAACGCGACAACTAAAGCATATAAATATTATCAAGTAGCAACAAATTCGGAGGCGCTCGATAATTATTTGGCAAACTTACTACCCGATAATTTCGACCATGCAGATATTGTAAAAACGTTAAAAGATAATTCTACCTATACGTTTCCAACGCTTTTGCAAGCGATCACGAATTGCATTGATGAACAGAATGTAAATAAAGATAATATAGGGGCTATATTTACAACCTATCGTTTATTGGCATCTGACGAAGAAAGACCTTTACCTGTAACGTTAGATTCAACCTACATAAATCAGTTGCATTCTGAATTAGAAACTGATGGCCGAAACATTAAAGAGTCTGGATATTACGATTTAGTCGCCATGCAATTGGCACATGGTCATTCCGTTTCCTTAATAGAGGGTGGAGATATAAAATATGTTGCAGAACTCATGGACTATTATGTGGATCATGGAGACTTATTAGTAAATAGTGTGGGATGGAATATACCGCTATTAAATGAAACACTACAATACATGGTAAATCATAAACTTGGCTATAAATTATTGCTCTCAGACATATTGCCCCAATTTGAAGATATTAAGAACAGAATAGGTGTAACGGATGAGGTATTTATCGAGCATTTAGCAGAGTGGAATACCGATTTGGATAAGTATATCACTAAGAACAATATTAAAGATGTAATTCCTGACGCATCTTTTTACGATTTGACCACTAAAATAAGCAATGTCCTGACCGATCATATCAATAAAATAGCGTTCGAAGCGTTGTCTGAAATAAGTGTTGATACATTATACGCCCAAAGAACAGCACATACATCATATTATTGGTTTGTCGCAATAAAACATTTACTGGCTAAAATCAAATCCTTGCCAGATAACTTGACTGAATTTGGCAAAAAGATTCTGATGGATATTGCTTCTGGAACTCAAAGTTTGAATCCTTTCCCTAATTGTTTCAAGAATATAGTTGAAAGATTGGATAAACGAAAAATTAAATCGACAGTTACCGATATAAGAAATGATTTCTGCATCGGTAAAAAGACTATCAATGCAATAAAGTTTCAATTTTTCGAAACATGGCTTAGATCGCATGGTAATTTGAAAAGTCAAGCTGGAGACGTTATTGATAAAATAGTGAAACCTGTAATTTCCGATGGGGCATGCCGTTCATTGATTCTGCAAAACAAAGATTTTTATATGGATTTAATAAATACAGCAGGGGATGATGCTTATGAATTGAAAAAGAGTCTCCGAAACCTCATACAAAAAGATTCAGATCCGCAATTGGTTAAATTTGTCAATTCGATAGATTCAGTACCTGAGGTTGAAACCGCGTAAGTATTTGTCTAACAAGTCCGAATTTTACGATTTTACCCGTCAGAACTGAAGTGCCCCCCAAAAAAATTGTATCCAACTTTTGGGGGTCACTTCAAACTTCGATAGGGATAATTTTCAATTTTGGGGACTTGTTAGACAGTCTCATTATCTGGTAGCAGTTTACACAGCACCGGATCGTTTTTGATACGCTCCAGTTCCTCCTGCACAATCTGCTTCACCTCTTCCTTGATGCGCCGGTAGTTCGCCTGCACCGTTTCCTTCATGCGGTCGTTGCCGTCCTCGTCCGTGAAGTTTGTAATGACGGGAATTTTCTTGTAGGCACTTTCTTCCCGTTTCACCTTTTCGGCATCCACCACAATCTCGCAATGAAAAATCTTCTGCTCGATACGCTCGTTGAAGTTGTCGGATACAGAACCGACAAACATTCCCTGCGTAAGCCCGGAAATCTTACTCGGTGGAATGAGCGCGTCCATCTGCGTGTTGATGGAGGTGGAAACATCCTGCCGGTTGATGGAGATGGACTGCCGTTTCTGCAACACCTTACCGAACCGCTCGGAGAGCGTCTTGGCTGTTTCCCCCACCACCTGACCGGAGAAAATATTGCCGACAGTGTTCATCACCACTTTCGCCTCTTTGTCCCCGTAGTCACGCACTAACTGGCTGAAATCCTGAAAGCCCAGACACACGGCAACCTTGTTGCTTCGGGCGGTAGCTATAAGATTGTCCAACCCTTTGAAGTATATTGTGGGCAACTCGTCGATGATGACCGATGACTTCAGCATCCCCTTCTTGTTGATGAGCTTCACGATACGGGAATTATACAGACCGAGTGCCGCACCGTAGATATTCTGACGGTCGGGATTGTTACCCACGCAGAGGATTTTCGGCTCTTCGGGATTGTTGATGTCCAGCGTAAACTCGCTGTCTGACATCACCCAGTAGAGCTGCGGTGAAATCATCCTCGAAAGCGGGATTTTTGCCGACGCTATCTGACCCATGAGCTGCTCCGCAGCCCCTCCAAGCCACGCATCCATGAACGGCGAAAGGTAGTTCTCCAGCTCCGGATAAGAGGTCAGTATCGGAAATATATCCTCGTAACGGCGGTTCAGAAACTCGATAGCATGGGGAAACGTGCAAAACTTCCCGTTCTGATAGATTTTGAGATACCAGATAATACTGGCAAACAGAATGATAGGTGACTCCACGAAGAAGTCGCCCTGCTTTTGCACCCACGTTTTATTGAGGTTGAGCATTATTGTGTAGGCACTCTCATAGGCATCCGTAATATCTTCCATAAAATCCGGGTGAATGGGATTGCACCGATGAGAGCGTCGCGGGTCGTCGAAGTTGATCACATAGAACTTCGGCTTTACCTTGTAGCCGTCCGGGTGGTTCAGCAAATGGTTGTAGGCAATAGTAGATAGGTCGGGATACTTGAAATCGTAGATGTATTGACTAAAGCCCTTTTCAATCTGTTGCTTGATAAAATTGTTTACCACGGCATAGGACTTGCCGCTGCCCGGCGTACCCAACACGATGGACGCACGGAAGGGATTAACTACATTGATCCAACCGTTGTTCCAGCGTTTCCTGTAATAGAAACGTGTCGGCAGATTGACCGAATACTCGCTTTCGATAAGCCTCGTTTCCTGCATGAAACTCTCGTTCTCGTTGTTGAAAACATCCTCCATCAAATTGTGTTTCAACAGGCGGCTCATCCACAGACCACCCATCAACAGGCAGACATAGCCCGTTCCAATGGTAAGGACATACAGTCCCGTCACCGCTTCAAGCGGCAGCGGCAGGGGCAGCAACCACCAGTTCAGGAAAAACAGCACGAACCCGACGGCAAATGCTGTCCAGATTCTCCCCCAAGTGATTTTCTCACCCTTGACACCCTTCGTACCCAGACAGGACAAGGCAAGCAAAAGGACGGAAAACAGCTTCGTGTAGAGAATGGAATGGAACAGCCCCGCCGTGCGGTCGAAGTTCAGAAGGATTTTGTCCACCACGCCGATGTTCACGCCCCACAGCCGGATGGCTTCGTAGCAGAACCAGTACACGTTCATGACCACTAAAATGATACTCACGGCACGCAGAAAATCCATGATTTTCGCCAATGCCCTCAAATCGTCTTCTTGTTGTGACATACATTGATTTTTTAATTGTTGATACTCTGATTACATACCCAAGCCCTTGCGTTTTTTCTTCTTTTTGCGCTTCATCGCCCGGATGAAAGCCTCTTCCTCGGCATCTACCGCCGGACCTTCGGGAGTGAGCAAGCCCATACCGCCCGATATATCTTCACTGTCGTAGGCGGTCTGCCCGTGTGCCTTGTCCGCAGCATCCACAGGGATGGATAGCGGTATCGGCGGTTGTCCGGCGTATGGCAGGGTGAAGTGTTCCTGCAAGGCATTCGCCGAAAGCTCCTTACCCATGCGCGAACCGTTCAGCACGCATCCCGTGCGGTGGTCGATGAAGGTAGCCCCATAGATGCGCCCTTCCTCTGTGTAGCGCAGTACGGTGTCGATGCCCTTCTCTTTGAGTTGGGATACAAATTTGTCCTTGTCATAAGTGCCTTGCAGCACGGAAAGGACGGTGCGTTTCGTCATGTCTGCCAGTTTCCTATCCTTGATTTCCGATTTGGAACGGACAAACTTCTTCTGTACGGCTTCATAGCCTGCGGACTTCCCGAAAAGCGAGGATTTGAACGGGTTGCCCACCTTGTTACCCTTGTCGTCCGTGACGGAATAGACCAGCCCGTGATACTCCCGTCCGCGCACGTTGCCCCTCGCTTCCTCCACCGTCATATTATATAAGGAAAGGAGCGCACGGTATTCGCCCATCGTCTGGAAACGGTACTGCCCATTCAGAGCCTTCACGGTGTTGCCTACCTGCTTCTTCACATCACCTGCCGATGCGGCCACCTTGCGCAACGGATTATCCAATCTCTGATTTTTACGTTCTGCCGGATGCAATCCGTACTTCTGTTCCAGTTCCCTGCGGATACGGTCGCTGCGGCGGTAGAGAAAATCCCGGTTGAGCCTTTTCCCGTTCTCGTCCACGTTGACCGTCACGATGTGCAGGTGGTGGCGGTCGATGTCCTCGTGCTTGAATACAAGATAAGGCTGGTTTCCGAAACCGAGTTTTTCCAGATACTCGCGGGCGATATTCTGCAACTCAATATCGGTCAGCACATCCTCCGGGTGCGGGTTGAGAGAGATATGCACCACCGGCTTCTCGATCTTCATCTGCGGTGGCAGGAAGGTGAGAAAACCCTCCATCGCCTTGCCTATGTCCACCGTTCCCGAACCGTCATTGTAGATGCGGTTGGTGGTGAGAAGCCGCCCCTGCGCCTCGTTAATCTTCTCCCCGTTGTAGGCAATCGCGCCGTACAACGAACTTCCTACACTGATTTTTGCGACCATTTTGCCTCCATTTCCCTTGAAAGTTCCACAATCCGGCGGCTCAGTTTCACGAGTTCGACGGTGTGTTGCTCTAATTTGTAGAGCAACGCCATCGCCTTTTTCTCTGAAAAATGCAGCCTCAGTTCCTTCACGACTTGGTTGTAATTCGTACCCACGGCACGGAATTGTGCATGAAAATCCGACAGTTTGGTGTAATAGTCCACCAACGTCTTGTCCACCTTCAGCACCTTGAACGGTTGCCCGAAGAAGTGCGCTTTGAGGAAAACAGACCGTGCATAGACACCCGATTTTCCGAACATGGCGAGGAAACGGTTGTGTTCCTCCTCGTTGAAACGGACGGTGTACCGGTACACCGCCGGATCAAGTTTGGGATTTCTCCCTGATTTGCTTTTCCTTTTCTCTTTCATATTACTTTGGATTTAGCGGATTGACGGCATAAGCCGCCGCTTCGGATTACAGCACCGCAGTTCTGAAAGGCTTCCCGACTTCGGAGGGAAAGCCCGCCCCCTGCAAGGGCAAGTGCTTTTCGTGGCTGCTCAAAATATTTTGAGCGGCTGAA
>ENA-OOST01000168-OOST01000168.1-human-gut-metagenome-genome-assembly--contig:-NODE-168-length-10044-cov-1.338172_pt1 | contig 10044 bp, 12 predicted proteins | sample MGYA00241316_ERZ501227 | MGnify/ENA primary metagenome ERZ501227 (study PRJEB25962, sample SAMEA2042498) | human gut metagenome | biome: human gut; feature: human-associated habitat; material: faeces...
CCAGCCTTACCATGGCTGTGCTCTACCTACTGAGCTATAGAAGCATCTTTACAAGAATTTCTAAGATAGAAATTCTTGATATTTATTTAAAATTATTCATTTGGTATTTCTTTTATTGCTTTTTTTCGAATTCTTTGAATTGCATTATCAATTGACTTAACAGGTGTATTTAATTTTTCTGCAATTTGCACATAACTTTCTCCTTGCATATAGCAATTAAGCACTTGTTTCTCAAATCCACTTAAAGTTTTATCAATCGTCCTCTCAATTATTTTATAATATTCTCTTTGAGTAATAGTATCCAAAGGATCCTCTACTAGGTTTGTATTTAATATTTCTATTAAATCAGCATTATTTTGATTTTCTTCATTATTATCATATGCATTCATATTTAAAGACAAATATGAATTTAGTGGCATATGTTTTTGTCTATTAGAGGTTTTTATAGCAGTAATTAGTTGTCTCTCTATACACATATTTGCAAAATTCTTAAAAGAACTTTGCTTATCTGGTTGATAATTTTTGATAGCCTTAAATAATCCTATCAATCCTTCTTGTACAATATCTTCTCTTTCCGCACCAATTATATAATATTTTCCAACCTTCATGTTAACTAAGCCTTTATAACGGTCAATAAGATACTCTAGTGCATATTTATTCCCTGATTTAATAATTTTTATTAAATCTTCATCACTAGTTTCTGTATAATTTATGTCAGATGAATAATATACGTTTGCATTGCTCATAGTTTTTAAGCTACCTCCTATGTTGTAGTCGCCTCTATGCCTGTATTATATCTACTTAATATTTTTCTGTCAATAGAATTTATTCAAAAACTTGATTTTTTATTGATATTTTGCATAAAATAAGACCTCCACTGAAATGAAGGTCTTATAATGCTTTCTACTTAGAAAGTCGGTGTCTGGAGGGGCCAGATTTTGCGTCCACGGAAGGAGATCTCATCTACCTCCTTAAATGCTTTGCTCTCTCTGATTTTCTGTCCCAACATGGAACTAATAGTTGCGGCAGAACCGGTGTCAAAGTCGATGTATACTCTGTATACACCATCTTCAGTTAATTCCTGACTGCCGTGGTTTCTAAAAAAGAAACCATTTCTTTGGGCTATATGCCGCAAAGCATTTTGTTGTTCCTGATTAAATTTTTGCATGTAACTCATTGTTTTTCCTCCAAAATAAAATTATGATACTTTTATTATACCACCATTTTCTGTAAAAGTCAAAATTTTGTTTTTATTTAACATCTAAAGTCCTGTTTTGTACTCGATTTCTTCCATATGTGGAAACATTTCTTTTACTCGTTTAAAAGTAATCATAGAATGCCTTGGCTGAGGGTTCTTATCATGCACTGTTAATAGTTGTTGAGTATAGCAATTTTCTGAAGTTTTAAATAACAAGTATCTATTACGTACATACGTAAAATATATTTGGTACCCGTCTTCTAAATTTTTATAAAATTCTTCAAATGTGTATTTTCCATCCATATAATTTATTTCCTTTTCATTAAACTGTCATAGCAATAAATTCTTCTTCAGAAATTATTGTAATACCTAATTCTTGTGCTTTTTTTAATTTGCTTCCTGCATCTTCTCCTGCTAGTACATAGTCTGTTTTTTTAGAAACAGATGATGAGGTTTTTCCACCTAATTTTTCAATTATTTCACTTGCTTCGTCTCTTGAATAATGTTCCAAGGTTCCTGTTAACACAAAAGTTTTTCCTGCTAGTTTACCTGTTGAGCGTTTCTTCGTTTCTGCTTTCATATTAACTCCTGCTTGTTTTAATTTATTTATTAAATCAAGAGTTTGTTCCTGTCTAAAGAATTCATAAATAGTATGTGCTGTTATCTCTCCGACATCGTCTATCATTCGTAATTCTTCATAAGAAGCTCCTATCATTTTATCTATATTTTCAAAATAATTAGCAAGTGTTTTGGCTGATTTTACACCAACATGTCTTATTCCAAGCGAATTTATAACTCTATATAAATCTCTTGTTTTGCTCTCTTCAATTGCATTCATTAAGTTCTGTGCAAATTTTTTACCATTTTTCTTTAATGATTTAAAGTCTTCTACTGTTAATTTGTATATGTCCGCAATGTTTGATATTAGTTTCCTTTCTATTAATTCTCCAATAATAGCTTCTCCAAGTCCATCTATGTTCATTGCATCTTTAGAAGCAAAATGAATAATACTTCTGTATAGTTTAGCTGGACATTCAACTCCTATACACCTAACTACTGCTTCTCCTTCTTCTCTTACTGCCTCTGCTCCACAGACCGGACAAGTACTTGGCATTTCAAATTTCTTTTCTGTACCATCACGTTTTCTTTTATTTACTCCAACTACTTCTGGAATAACATCTCCAGCTTTTTGAATAATAACTCTATCACCTATTCTAATGTCGTTTTGTTTAATATAGTCTTCGTTGTGAAGAGTAGTTTTTGAAATTTTAGAACCTGCTACATATACTGGCTCCAAAATAGCCATAGGTGTGATTGCTCCTGTTCTACCTACTTGACAAATAATGTCTTTTAACAAAGTTTCCTTTTTCTCAGGTGGATACTTGTAAGCCACCGCCCATCTTGGTGTCTTATATGTTGTTCCAACCTTTTCTCTTAGCTCTAAATCATTTACCTTTGCAACCGCACCATCTATACCAAAATCTAAATCATTGCGCATATTTCCAATGTCTTCAATAGCTTGTCTAACTTCTTGCATATTATTGCACAATATTTTTACTGGATTAACATTAAAGCCTAATTTTTCTAGATATAACAAGCTTTCGTAATGTGTTTCAAATTTAATATCATCACATTTTTGCACATTAAATACATAAATATCTAAAGGTCTTGAAGCTGTGATTTTACTATCTAATTGTCTTAATGAACCAGCAGCTGCATTTCTCGCATTTGCAAATTGCTCTTGTTCCTCTAATAATCTGTCCTCATTCAATTTATCAAAATCTGTTTTGCCTATAAAAACTTCACCTCGAACAGTTATAGAAATAGGTTCTTTTAGTTCTTTAGGTACATGTTTTATAGTTGCAATATTTTGTGTTACATCTTCTCCAACTATTCCATTTCCTCTTGTTGCACCTTTATAAAATTTGCCATTTCTATATTCAATAGCTGAAGATAAACCATCTATTTTTGTTTCCACTACATAATTTAGTGGTCTATTATATAGTTCTGCAGCCTTTCTCATTTTCTCATCAAAATCTTCAATTTCTTCAAATGTAAACACATCTTGGAGGCTTTGTAATGGTACTTCATGTGTAACCTTTTCAAAGCCTTTTTTTATGCTTCCTACGCCTACTCTTTGAGTTGGAGAATCACTTGTTATTAATTCTGGATACTCTTTTTCTATTTGTTTTAATTCTCTCATAAGCATATCATATTCATAATCACTAACAACTTGTTCATCGTCAAAATATTTCTTTGTGTAATATTGTAATAATGGTCTTAGCTCTTCAGCCCTTTTCTTTGCTTGTTCAAATTCCATAACTCTACCTCTACATTGAATCTTTGAATAGTTCTTTTCCGTTTTTTACATATTCCCAACCTGAGAATATTGTTGCTACTACTGATACGCTCATCATTAGCGTAACTAGTAAATTGATTCCAAATGCATAGCCTGTTAAGTTTCCATTGAATATAGTTCCATATGGGTTTGGATCAATGAATGCTAATATAACTGCTATCATTTGTGTTACAGTCTTCATTTTTCCCCATATACTTGCTGCTATTACATTTCCTTCTTTTTGTACTGCCACTAGTCTGTATCCAGACACAATAAATTCTCTAAATATAATTATAATTGGAATCCATGCTGGCAAGTGCCCAAATTCTACTAACATAATCATTGCTGCTATTACTACTATTTTATCAGCAATTGGGTCTAAAAACTTTCCAAATGTAGTTATTTGGTTTCTTGACCTTGCAATATGTCCATCTAATTTATCTGTAATTGATGCTATTATGAATATTAAATCAATAATTAAATATGAAATTGGTATTCCTAATACATCACCTTGAATTCCTAAGAATGGAATTATTACCATTATTGGTACTAAAATAATTCTTAATATTGTTAATTTGTTTGGTAAATTCATAACTTCCTCCATAAAAAATATAATGTACTAATTTTTACTTAGTACATTATATATATAATTTTCAAAAAAATAAATAGATTTTTAATTTTTTTATTATCTTTTATGCTCTTGGGTGTGCTTTTTGATATATATCTTTTAAACCTGGGTCTTGGAATTGCATATATACTTGTGTTGAAGATATATCAGAATGTCCAAGCATTGTTTGTATTGCTTTTAAGTCTGCACCATTTTGTAATAAATGTGTTGCAAATGAATGTCTTAATACATGTGGTGTAATATCTTTTGTAATATGTGCTTGTTCTTTATAATATTTAACAATTTTCCAGAACCCTTGTCTTGTTAATCTTTTTCCATTAACATTAACAAATAAAGCTTTTTCATTTTCGTCTTTTATAAGTATTGGTCTTGCTTTTTCAACATATTCTTTTAAAGCCTTTAATGATATAGAGCCTAATGGAATATTTCTTTTTTTACCTACTGTATTACATATAACAAAACCTTGTTCTAAATCAACATTTTCTATGTTCAACGAGATTATCTCTGTAACTCTCATTCCAGTTGCATATGCAAACTCTAACATTGCCTTGTCTCTAGTACCTTTTAAGTCTACATCCTTAGGTTGCTCTAACAACAATTCTACCTCTTGTGAAGTTAATACACTTGGAATTTTCTTTTCTACTTTAGGCGATTGTATATTTTCTGTAGGATCATTTTTTATTTTTTTAGTTCTTATTAAATATTGGTAAAAAGACCTTATTGATGCTAAATTTCTAGATATTGTTGAAGCTTTTTTTCCTTCTTCTTTTAAATAGTCCATATATTCTTCTATTTCTTCATTGCTTGTTTTTGTATAATTCATATGGTTTTCTTCTATATAATCTGCATATTGCATTATATCTCTTCTATATGATTCAAGTGTGTTTTTTGATACTCTTTTGTCATTTTCTAAAAATTCTAAAAATAATTTTATTTGCTTTTCCATTATTGTTATTCTCCTTCTCTCAATTAACATAAACTTTATATATGTTATACCAAATTTCGACTAAAAAGTAAATAGTTTTTCAAAAAATTTTATATGTAATTTATTACCATCTTTAATAAATTAGGTGATATGTATGTTTCAACCACGGCTGATATAACTAGCAAAATTAATATTATTACCGAAAATAATGTATGCCTTATTATCTCAAATTTAATATTTTCTCTTCTTTTATCTTTTATTATCGACTTATATACTTTTATTCCTGTAACTGCTAATGCTAGCAATGCCGGTATAAAAATTATATTTTGCATTAATAAGCTACATGTAGCAAATATAGCTCCTTTCCCTATTCCAAATGTTGCTACAGCTGAAGATATAGTATATCCCATACAAAATCCCCTAAAAGATACTATGCCAAACACTATAGGCAACCCTATTATTGTTGAACCAGCAAACCACATTATTATTGTAAGAATTACATTATCTTTTATAGAGTTTTTTATAAGTTCCATATTGTCAATTTTATAATTAGTCTTTAGTGAATTAGAAAAATTGTTAAGATATTCCGTTATCTGCGTTATTTGTGTTTCATTTGCATTGTTTATAAATATAACTCCTAAAATTAATCCTATTAAAAATAAAATTGATACTATTGCATATTCTCTTATGTTATCATATATGTGTTTCTTTATAATGTTTGCAATTGTACTTTTTGCAGTTGTTTTTCTCATTTTATTATCATTCCTTCTTTAGATATATATTTTATACATAATATCTATTCAATAAAATGAGTTTTAGAACCTAGCTTGCTGTTAATTTTCCATAAACTCCTCCGCCACCAGATTGTATTTTTATATTACCCTCTCTTGCATCTATTATTGTGTTTGCAACCTTTTCGCCAACTACACTTTCTATATCATCTTTAGACAACTTGTGCAATATATCCATTTCTGTCCCAAAAGTATTTAATAATTTCTCTATTGTTTTTGCGCCCAACCCTGGTATGAAAGTAAGTGGAACCTGATATATATATGGTGGCCTATGTTTTGGGCTTTTAAATTCCTTTTTGTCTTTTATTAATTCTATTCTATCAAATACTCCAAAAGTAACCTTTTCGCTTGAACATTTTGGACATCTTTCCACTGGTTCTTTTGTTTCTATTACCGAACTACAATTATCGCAAAATGTTCTATGGTATTTACCTAATTTAGGATCCAAACCATAGTTACACAGTACTTTTCTTCCCTCTTCATTTTTCAAAGCTTTTAATAGCTCTTTAAATGAAATATCTTCTACTAATATTTTATTGTATTCTCTTGCTATTTTAGGTAAAGAATGTGCATCAGAATTTGTTATAAATGTTCTAGTTTCTAATTCAGATATTTGATCAGCAAGTTCAGTATCTGCACTCAACCCTAATTCTATTGCAAATATCTTATTAAATTTTTCTTTGAAAATTCTTTCTAAACGACTTGTACAATTTCCATAAAAGCTTTTATGTGGTGTAAAAGCATGTGCTGGTATTAGTACTCCATTAAACTTTTCTACTATATCAACTAGTTCATATGCTGATATACAAGCTCTTTGAGAACTTAAAGTTATGTTTTTAATGTATTTACTCATCTCTTTTGAAAATGCTTTTATATCTGCTAAGCTTGGGAAATAGCATAGGTTGTGTGCACTACCAGTTTTTCCATTATCGTTTATTTCTGCTGTTTCTATCTCACTGCCTAAAATTATACATACTTTGTCTTTATATATAATTCCACCATCTTTTATTTCATAAGCTTCACCAGTTTTTAAAAATTCTTCTATGTCTTCTATAACATAAGGTGATGCACAGTCTATAATTCCAACTATTTGTATTCCTTTTCTCTCAGCACATTCTTTTGCAATATTAGCAAAGTTTAGACTTCTTGCTGCTGTTATTTTTATTGGCTTTCCTTTTTCACTTCTTCCTATATGTACATGTAAATCTGCAAACATTTCTTGCATTATATATTCCCTCCTTACCTAATTTACCTCAAAAAAAGATTGGTATATAGCCAATCTTTTAGCTCTTTTCTTAAGTAAACTTTTAATCTATAAATTCTCTGTTCATATCTTTTCTTATGCTATCAGCATTTATATTCTCTGCTTCTTCTTGTTTTATTGTCTGCTCTTTTATTTTATCATATTTCTTTTCCAATATAGATTCTCTAATTCTTCTATCTAAGTCTACCATTGCTTTTATTGCAGGAATATTACTTTCTGTATCAATACTATTAATTTCATTGGCCACCACTTGTATAGCTGGTTGTTTTATTTGACTCATACCAACACCTCCTGCATTTCATTTACAAATTGTTTGAATTTTTGTAAATATCTATTGTTTTTATCTTTTAAATTCCTATATTCCAATAAAACTAACGCTTCGTCCACTTTAAATGCAATTCTCTCTGTCCTATCTAAAAGCATACCACCAAAATTATCAACTAATTCTAGTACATCACTTTCTTTTTCTCTTATAGCATTTCCACTATATCTATTAACTTCTTCACATATTTTACAAAATCTATTTGAAAACCCTAATTTTGATAGGTATTCTGCTCCTTCTTTAGCATATGTTTTTATCTTTTCTAAGTCTTGTGGGCCTTTTCCTTTTTTACAATTGCACAGCAAACAAGCTGTTAAAACAAGGTTTTCATCTAAATCGATATCTGTATTTTCTAAAAATAATTTAGCAAGATATGTTTTAAAAATAACAGATTTATCAAAAAATATTCCTGTTTTAAGCTGTAAATAATGCATTATTTCCATTTTTTTTATCCAGTCTTTTTCAGATAAAATATAATCTGCAAAAGTTTCCATGTGAATTACTCCTTTTTTATGGAATTTTCTTGCGTAATTTAAAAGTTTTCTACTGATTTACATTATATGTTAATTATTTGTTTAATTCAATATTGTTACATAAATGTAATATAAATGTAAAGTAATTGTAAAAAACTTCTATTAGTTTTCACTAAATAGAAGTTTTTCGATTTGCTGTTCTAATGTCTCATCATTAATAAGAGTATTATCACAATTTTGTATATAAAATTCATTTGGATGTTGTGCATTAAGCCTTGCAATTGCATGTTCTTTATCAATATTATCACGTTTAATAATTCTTTTGATTTGTAAATTTCTATCTTCTGAAATTACAGCAATTGTTTTGTCACATATCTCTTGTAAATTCGCCTCTAAAAGAAGTGGTGCATCTATTGCAATTATATTATTATTACTTTTTGCAATTTGTTCTTTTATTTCATTTTTTATATACTTAAATGTTATATTGTTCAATTCATCTCTTTTTTCTGGGTTCGAATAAATAATATTAGCCAGTTTTCTTCTGTTTAGTTCTCCATCTTCTAGCAAAATATCGTCTCCAAAGTTTTGCACAATTTCTTGTAGATAGCTTGTTCCTTGCTTTGATAATTGTTTTGCAATTTTATCTGCATTTATAGTTTGAGAACTATATTTTCTCTCCAATATTTCACATACAGTACTTTTCCCTGCACCCGAACTACCTGTAATACCTAAAATCATTTTATTTTTTTACCTCTTTCAAATCTGTACTAGTTACTATTTTACTAGTATAATCTAAGTTAGACCATGAGTCTTTTTCATATCCTAAGGTATATACATTTGTTGCATAAATATCTGTTGCCAACATTTCTTTTAGAACTTTATTTTTATTGTTATCCATAAAATCCTTAACAGATGTTACTAAATTTATTTTAGGATTTTTTGCTTTTATCTCAGAAATCAGTTTTTTGCCTCTATCACTATACCCCAAAATTCTTGTATATGGCACCGTCTTTCTTGCTGTTTCCATCATTTTTTTATCTATGCCGAGTAATGCATATATTAGCACTCTTTGTATTCTAGTTTGTGTATATCTTTTAGACTTAACCATATTAACCAAATCTACTATATTGTTACATGAATTAGCCGCATTTTTTATAGCATTTTCTAAGCCTTCTGAAACATCTGGTAATTGCTCTATTTCTTTTACAGACATTTTTCTTAATATATATATGATTTCCTTTTGAAATTTAGACAAGTCTAATACATAATGTCCCTTTCTTAACTCTTGAGCCAACAAAATATATGAACTTCTTGGAATAACTTTAATAATATCATCAAATTGCCTTGTTGCAATCATTTTACGTATTGCAGTGGCACTAGCGAAATCATCTACTATGATTTTATCGTGGTATAAAACTTTTTCTCTCTTTATTCCAATTGGTTTTAATGGGCTTTTTAATTTTTTTAGTGCTTTTAAATATTCTATTCCTAATATATTATTTGAACCATTTAAAACATTTGCATATCTTTTAATATCATTTAAATACATCATTAGAGCATTTTCTCTTGCTCTTGGGAAAGATACTCCTTTACTTAATTCATGATTCAACATGGTAACATATTCTTTTGGTTCTTGGTATAAAACATTTGCTATATTATTTAGTGTTGCCAGATCTTTTGCTTCTATTCCAAAAGAAAGTGTATCAACAATTCCTAATGAATCTAGTATTTTTATAGCACCTTCAGCAAAATTCTCAGCACTTGAAGTAGCATATAATGTAGGCAACTCAATTACCAAATCAGCTCCTTGTGCAATAGCCATCTTAGCTTTAGTCCATTTATCTATTATAGAAGTGTTTCCTCTTTGAACAAAATTTCCTGAAATCACGCACACTACATAATCAGCTTCAGTTTGTTCAACAGATTCTCTTATGTGATACAAATGTCCATTATGAAATGGATTATATTCTGCAATAATTCCAAGTACCTTGCTCATCTTTACACCCCTTTTTTTTATTTTATTATTGACTTGTCTTAGTTTATGTTATAATATCATAAAAAGTAATAATTTACAATGTTTAAAGGAGAATTTATTAATGGATAAA
>ENA-OOST01000188-OOST01000188.1-human-gut-metagenome-genome-assembly--contig:-NODE-188-length-9516-cov-1.129268_pt1 | contig 9516 bp, 7 predicted proteins | sample MGYA00241316_ERZ501227 | MGnify/ENA primary metagenome ERZ501227 (study PRJEB25962, sample SAMEA2042498) | human gut metagenome | biome: human gut; feature: human-associated habitat; material: faeces...
GTATTCTCCCTGTGGCTGTTGCAAGCCTTGACTGGTCGGCCAAGTAGGAAATCTTATTTCTTGTTAAGTGTGGTGAAACGATTGTGGAACACTTGAGGGACTATTCGATTGATTACATCAGAACACGCTGTTTGGATGTAATCAACAATCAATACAAAACCGTGAGTCAGCAAGCCAGAGAGAATGGCCTGTCAGTGTCCTTGTTCTGAGCAGAAACACTGCTTCGTTTTCTCCGATACTGCGATAATGATTGCTCAAGAAACTGGTTGTGAGGATGATTGGCAGGAATAATTCAACGAGTTCTCGGAATGTGACAGAATCGGCAGAATGTGATATGATGAGGATGCTGCTTCAAGCAGCCAGACCAATTTGATAAGCGAGGTAACCTAAATTGAATTTGAAAGAAGTAAGCGAACTGCGCCGCCGTTTTCGTATGGATCGGAATGCTATCAGCCGTATCTATGGCTGTTTTGTCAATAGCAGCCGTGAAATCGTTTCATACATTGATGAATCCATGGGGATTCTCCCGCAGGACGAAGCAGAGAAGTACCTGAACCTGCTGAAGAAGGCTCTTTCCGGCAAACTTGGGAAGAACCTGATCGATATTATCTTCTCCACGGAGCAGGTAGCTGACAGTGATGAGCATCGCCTTCTCATGGCGCTGCGCGATTCGCAACTAAAAGACGGTGACATCCGTGAGGAGTTCTATCAGAAAATCATCAACTCTCTTGACCTTGGGGACAGCAACTACCTCATCCTCTTGGCACATGACACATACGATGTCCCCCATAAGAACAAAAACGACGAGATGGATGCAGATACATCCGATGCCGTATTTTCCTATGTCGTTTGCTGTGTCTGTCCTGTGAAGGAGCGCAAAGCGGAGTTGGGATTCTTCCCTGGAGATAATGAGTTCCACAGTTGTGCCGGCCAGATCGTTGCCGCACCGGAACTGGGATTCGTGTTCCCAGCCTTTGACGATCGTGCGGCCAATATCTACAATGCCTTGTTCTATTCCAGAAAGGCAGATGAGATCCACCAGGAAGTTATCGACAGCGTATTTCATACCACAGCCCCCATGTCTGCCGCTGAGCAAAAAGAAGCATTCCAGAATGCTCTCAGCGAAGCTTTGGGTGATGCCTGCAATATGGAACTGGTCCAGTCTATCCATGACAGACTCCGCGACCAGATTGAACAGTATAAGGAGAGCCATGACCCTGAACCGCTGGAACTCTCCGTCAGTGATGCGGCAGAAATCCTGCGCGATAACGGTGTGGAAGAGGAAAAGATCCTTGCGTTCCGTGATAATTGCTTTGCCCAGTTTGGTGATGGAGCAACGCTGAACCCAGCCAATCTGATTGATAGCAGCCGCTTTGAAGTTAAGACCGCCGATGCGACAATTTCGCTCGATCCGGAGCACAGCTACTTGGTTGAGACAAGGATCATTGATGGCCGGAAGTACTTGCTCATTCCCGCAGACGAGGATATTGAAGTCAATGGGTTTGGGGTTCGTGTCAAAGGCGAGTAAACGAAGACCGACTACGGAGGAATAATGATGGAATATAACAAATTGATCGCAGAGATGTCCCTTTCGGATGAGGTGGAGGGCTTCTATGTTTTGAAAGCTGCATATCCCAAGACGACCGCAACCGGCAAGCCGTTTTTGAGCGCCTCTCTGTCGGATCGATCCGGCTCCATCGAAATAAAAGTATGGGACTATTCTGGCCCCATCTCCTCTGCAGATGAAGGCAATGTTGTGAAGATCTGTGGCACTGTCTCCGAGTTCAGAGGCACCCCGCAGATTACTGTCGATCGGATCCGTTTGGCTGACGACAATGATACTTACGACCTGTCCGCCTTGGTCCCGGTGGCTCCCATTGATGTGGACACTACGATGGCAGAAGTGGAGAGACTGATCAGTTCGATTACGGATGCTGATTACAGGAAGATCTGCAGCACGATGATGGCCCGCCATAAGGAGTCCCTGAAGACGATCCCAGCCGCTAAAAGCGTCCACCACGGCTTTATCTCCGGACTTCTGATGCACACTGCGGCCATGATGAAAACGGCTGATTTCCTGGCCGGCCTTTACGTGGATATCATCGATCGCAGCCTGTTGCTTGCAGGCACGTTTTTGCATGACTTTGCCAAAGAGAAGGAGTTTACCTTTTCTCAGCTCGGCCTCGTCACGGAGTATTCGGTGAAAGGACAGCTCCTTGGCCATCTCGTAATGGGTGCACAGGAAGTTGCTGCCGTAGCTTCGGAACTGGGGATCCCTGAAGACAAGTCCGTTTTGCTGCAGCACATGATCCTTTCCCATCACGGAGAGCCAGAATTCGGCGCTGCAGTGAAGCCCATCTGTGCGGAGAGCGAGCTGCTCTCCCAGATCGATATGCTTGACAGCCGGATGGAAATCTACCGCGAGACCTTGGCCGGTCTCCAGGTGGGAGAGGTGAGCAGTCGCATCTTCGCGCTGGACAAAAGAGTGTTCAAGCCTCATGAACTGAATGGGTGACGGATATGGCTATTGGAGAGAAATATGCTCCACTTGGAAATTGGCTGAAGGAACACGGAGGAGACTCTGTTAAGCTTACTTTCAATGAGTTGAACCAGATCATCCCAATCCCTAACCACGCATATAAGAACAGACCATCCTGGGCAAATCTCTCAAACCCTGCATCCTTTTGCTCCAGCTGGATCAGTGCGGGATATGTCGTGGATTCCATTAGTTTAGAGGAACAATGGGTCGTATTCAGGAAAGGCGAAGTACAGGGCCACACGCACCATAGTAAGCCGCCCTATCGTGTTGTGGATCAGAAAAAACTTGCTGAAGCCATTCATGCCGGATACGAGTGCTATGACAGTATGAAGGATGATCCACATCACCGGTATCTCTCTTGGGAGTACTGCCATGAAGCGTTTCGGCTGAATAGGCGCCCGCAGATTGACGCCACGATCGACTATCTCTGCCTTCACTTGGCTTGGTATTTGGCCAGTTGGGGTATGCTTCGAAACTCTTTCCTCATGCAGAAGGATTACAAGATCCATGCGGATGTTGTCCGTTTGATTTATCAGCCGGAGTGGGATGATCTCTGGGACCTTTCTCCCGAGAAACTCTCGCAGGAGTATTATGCTGACCGCATCATGAAGCTTAGCGAGAGCATTACAGAAGCTTATGTGGCGTCCGGTGTCGGCATCCCAACGGATACCTTGCTTACCAAGATCTTGCTGGGTACTGTGGGCTGCGTACCCGCCTATGATCGGTATTTCAAAAAGGCTCTTGCTGATACCGGTGCAGCACCCCAAGTATTCAGTGCGAAATCCATCCGAACCCTTGGCAACCTATATCTTGACCATGAGGATGAGTTTGAAAAGCTCCGGAAACATTGCGGCAGCCGAATTGAGTATCCGGCAGCCAAAATCCTGGACATGTGCTTTTTTGAGTATGGCTTCCAGAGAGACGCGAGCAGCCAAGAAGGCAGTGAATAGATTATTCTGTGAGGAGGGATCACTTTGGAATATGCTTTGACAGCGGATCATCACCGCGTTCACGCACTCGATGCGGAGAAGGGGCAAGAGTATTACTGTCCTGTGTGCGGCAACCAGGTGATTCCTCGCCAGGGCGAAGTCAATTCGTGGCACTTCGCTCATGTGACTTCGTGTGTGGATGACTGGAAATACGATATGTCCGAATGGCATCGCAACTGGCAGAATCGATTCCCCGAATCCACCAGAGAGGTGGTCATTGAGTATAAAGGAGAGTCTCATCGAGCTGATATCCTGACTGGAGGCTATGTGATTGAGTTTCAGCATAGTCCCATTACTTCAACGGAGTTTGAACGGCGCAACCTTTTTTATACTAAAGCCGGATATAAAGTTACCTACGCATAAGGACAACATTTCAAATTACCGTTCAAGTAGCATTGAAAAAGCCACTGACTCTGAATTATTCAGGGTCAGTGGCTTTTCGTTGAAAACGAGGCTGCATTCTGGTACAATCTATGTGTATAAAAGGAACTTCTCATAATTGCACCTTATCGGAAGTTGAAAGGAGGGGCACTGTGAGCGAACTTATGACGAAACACGAGATGACTGAGGAAGATATCAAGTTACAGTATATTACTCCAGCGATTGAGAGCGCAGGCTGGGATAAACTTAAGCAAATTAAAATGGAGTACAACTTCACGGACGGTCGTGTCATCGTCCGCGGAAATGTCACAGCCAGGGGAAAGAGAAAGCGCACAGACTATCTGCTTTACTACAAGCCCAATATTCCTTTGGCTATCGTCGAGGCAAAGGATAACAGACACAGTGTCGGAGCCGGAATGCAACAGGCCATCGAATATGCCGAGGTGCTGGACATCCCGTTTGTGTACAGCTCAAATGGCGACGGTTTCTTGGAACACGATATGAAATCCGGCAAAGAGCGTGAATTGATGTTGGAGCAGTTTCCCTCGCCGCATGATCTCTGGCAGCGGCACATCGGCGACGAGCATTTCACGCCGGAGCAGGAACAACTTATTACCGAGCCGTACTATTTCCAGCTGGGTGATAAGCCCCCGCGCTACTATCAGCGCAGCGCCATCAACCGCACCGTTGATGCGGTTGCCCGTGGGCAAGACCGCATTCTCCTCGTTATGGCGACCGGCACTGGCAAGACTTATACTGCGTTCCAGATTATTCATCGCCTTTGGAAATCCGGCCGAAAGAAAAAGATCCTGTTCCTTGCTGACCGCAACATTCTTGTCGACCAGACCATGCAACAGGACTTCAAGCCTTTTGCAAAGGTCATGACGAAAATCGAGGGCAAAAAGCTGGACAGCTCCTATGAGTTGTATCTGTCCCTTTATCAGCAGTTGGCCGGTGATGAGAATGAAGAGCCGTTCCGTGCATTCCAGCCGGATTTCTTCGACCTTATTGTCATCGATGAGTGTCACCGTGGCAGTGCCAAGGAGGATTCCCGCTGGCGCAGAATACTCGAATACTTCCACAGCGCCACCCAGATCGGCATGACGGCTACGCCGAAGGAAACGAAAGAGGTATCCAATATCTCTTACTTCGGCGAACCCATCTATACATACAGTCTGAAGCAAGGTATCGACGACGGTTTCCTTGCGCCGTACAAAGTTCTCCGTGTCGGTCTGGACAAAGATCTGGAAGGCTGGCGTCCCACAGCGGGACAGCGGGATATCTACGGCTATGAGATTGATGACCGTGAGTACAATACCAAGGACTACGACAAGAACCTCATCATTGATGAGCGTACCAATGCCGTTGCAAAACGTATTACTCGCTTTTTGAAGGAGAACGACCGCTTTGCCAAGACCATCGTATTCTGTGTGGATATAGACCATGCAGAGCGTATGCGGCAGGCGCTCGTGAATGAGAACAGCGACCTTGTGGCGGAGAACGCCAAGTATGTCATGCGCATTACCGGCGACAACGCCGAGGGCAAGGCGCAGCTCGACTACTTCATCGCAGAGGATAGCAAATATCCCGTGATCGTTACGACTTCCAAACTGATGACAACTGGCGTGGACTGCAAAACATGCCGGCTCATCGTTTTGGACAACAACATAAACTCCATGACCGAGTTCAAACAGATCATCGGTCGTGGTACACGACTCAAGCCCGATTATGGCAAAGAGTATTTCACCATTATGGATTTCCGCAACGCCTGCCGACTTTTCGCAGACCCGGAATTCGATGGAGACCCGATCTCTATCATTGATGACGACGATGATCCCGGCGAAGAGCCGACCATCGATCCGCCGAAGCCGCCCGCCCCGACTCCCGGTCCCTGCGGGGACACCGACGATCCGCCTGAAAAGAAGCATAAATACCGGGTGCGTGGTGTCGAGGTCACGATTTTGAACGAGCGAGTCCAATACTACGACAAGGACGGTAAGCTCATCACGGAAAGCGTGACGGATTACTCCAAGAAGAACATTCTCGGTGAGTATGCCACCCTGGATTCGTTCCTCCGTGCCTGGAACTCCGAGGAGAAGAAACAGGCAATTATTGATGAACTCCAGGAGCGTGGCGTTCTGCTAGAGGCGCTGCGCGAGGCATCAGGCAATAAGGACATCGACGATTTTGACCTAATCTGCCACATTGCCTACGACAAGGCACCGCTGACGAAGGCAGAGCGGGCAAACAATGTCCGCAAGCGTGGATACCTCTACAAGTATTCCGGCTTGGCACAGGAAGTTCTGAGTGCGCTGTTGGACAAATACATGAACGAGGGCATTCAGGACATCGAGAACCTCGAAATCCTGTCCAATGACCCGTTCCGCAAATTCGGCACCCCCATGAAGATTGCAAAGCTGTTCGGCGGCAAAAACGGATACATTCAAGCCATCCGTGATTTGCAGAAGGAAATCTACGCTGCGTAAGGAGATATAAGCTATGAGTTTAAATAACCTGGTAAAACGACTGCAGGACATCATGCGCAATGACGCAGGCATCAACGGCGATGCCCAGCGTATCGAGCAGATGGTTTGGATTCTCTTTCTGAAGGTGTATGACGCCAAGGAAGAGATATGGGAGTTTTACGACGAGAATTACACCTCCATCATCCCTGAGGAGCTGCGCTGGCGCAATTGGGCCGTAGACCACAAGGATGGCAAGGCTCTCACCGGCGATGCGCTTCTGGACTTCGTGAACGGAAAGCTGTTCCCGACCCTCAAGGCCATCGCAATCGATGAGAATACACCCATGAGCCAGATCATCGTCCGCACCGCCTTCGAGGACAACAATAACTACATGAAGGACGGCATCCTGCTCCGCCAGGTTATCAATGCCATTGACGAAATCGACTTTGAAGAGTACGAGGACCGTCACGCCTTCGGCGAGATCTACGAAACGATTCTCCGCAGTTTGCAGAGCGCCGGTAACTCCGGTGAATTCTATACGCCCCGTGCGGTCACGGACTTCATGGTGCAGATGATCAAGCCGAAGCTCGGCGAGTCCATTGCGGACTTCGCCTGCGGTACAGGCGGCTTCCTTACCTCTGCGCTGAAGGTGCTGGACGCCCAGGTGCAGACTGTCGAGGACAGAACGGTTTACAGCAACTCCATCTACGGTATCGAAAAGAAGGCGCTGCCATTCCTTCTGTGCGCCACAAATATGCTGCTCCACGACATCGACAATCCTCGCATCATCCACGGCAACAGTTTGGAAAAGAATGTGCGTGAGTACAAGGAGAGCGACCGCTTCGATGTCATTCTGATGAATCCTCCTTATGGCGGCAACGAAAAAGAGGGCGTGAAACAGAATTTCCCGGCTGACCTTCGTAGCAGCGAAACCGCAGACCTCTTTATGTCTGTCATCATGTATCGGCTGAAGCAGAACGGCCGGTGCGCCATTATTCTGCCGGACGGCTTCCTGTTCGGCACGGATAACGCAAAAATGGCGATCAAGGAAAAACTGCTGTCCGAGTTCAATCTCCATACGGTCATCCGTATGCCGCACAGCGTGTTTGCGCCGTACACCTCTATCACAACAAACATCCTTTTCTTCGACCGGACGCATCCCACGACGGAGACCTGGTTCTATCGTCTGGATATGCCGGAGGGATACAAGAACTTCTCCAAAACGAAGCCCATGAAGCTGGAGCACTTCGCCCCGACTGTTGAGTGGTGGGACAACCGTGAGGAAATCACTATCGACGGCTTCGACAAGGCGAAGAAGTACACCGTCGAGGATCTGAAAGCACGGAGCTATAACATTGACCTTTGCGGCTATCCTCACGAAGAGGAGGAGATCCTGCCGCCAAAAGAACTGATTCAGCAGTACCAGGAAAAGCGGGCCAGCTTGAACGCTGACATCGACCGCATCCTTGCCCAGATCACCGACATCCTTGGCATCGACATTACGGAGGAGGGCGACGAATGACTGCGCAGCAACTGAAAAACTCAATTCTCCAGATGGCTGTTCAAGGCAAGCTCGTGCCGCAGGACCCGAATGACGAGCCCGCCAGCGTTCTGCTGGAACGCATCCGTACGGAGAAGGAGCAGCTCATCAAAGAAAAGAAAATCAAGCGTGAAAAGAACCCCTCCGTCATTTTCAAAGGTGCCGATAATACTCCTTATGAGAAAATCGGCGATGAAGTGCGGTCGCTGGCGGATGAGGTACCGTTTGACATCCCCGATTCGTGGGAGTGGGTGCGTATTCGCTCCTTGGGAGAGATTGTGCGCGGTAGCGGCATAAAGCGGAACGAAACAGTTCAACAGGGTCTCCCGTGCGTCCGCTACGGTGAGCTCTATACAACCTATCAGACATCGTTCACTTCAGCTGTTTCATTTATTGCCCCTGATCTCTACGAGAAATGTAAGCATTTTTCGTATGGCGATGTGCTCATGACTCTTACCGGCGAGAATAAGCCGGATATAGCTAAAGCTGTAGCGTATTTAGGAACAGAGCCAATTGCCGCAAGCGGCGACCTTGCTTTTTGGACTCAGCATGGCATGAACCCGCTTTTTCTTTCATACATTATGGCTTCGCCGTATATAATCGCCCGCAAAGTAGCTTTAGCAACCGGCGACATAATCGTTCACATCTCAGGAGACAAGCTGGGAACGATACTGCTTCCCGTCCCGCCGCTTGCCGAGCAAGAAAGAATTGTAGCTTGTATCCAAGAAGCTGAACTGGTCATTGAGAATTACGCAATTAAGGCAACAGCTCTCCAAAAACTACAGGATTCTTTCCCAGAAGCCCTAAAAAAGTCCATCCTGCAAGAGGCAGTCCAGGGCAAGCTGGTACCGCAGGACCCATCCGACGAGCCTGCAGAGGCTCTGCTGGAGCGTATCCGGGCGGAGAAGCAGCGGCTCATCAAGGAAGGCAAAATCAAAAAGGACAAGCACGAATCTGTCATTTTCAGACGGGATAATTCTCATTATGAAAAGCGTAGTTCCGAAGAGGTCTGCATTGATGATGAGATCCCTTTTGAGATACCAGAGAGCTGGGCATGGGCACGCCTTTCGTCGTTTGGCGTTTTCAGTAGTGGTAAAACGCCCTCGATGTCAAACCCGCAGTTCTGGAATGGTAATGTGCCGTGGGTAACTTCAAAGGACATGAAGCGTCCAGTGATTACAGACTCTGAGATGCATATTTCCGAGTTGGCAGCAGCTACTATGCAATTGTATCCAGCCGGTACGCTCCTTCTGGTTGCCCGAAGCGGCATTCTGAAAAGATTACTACCTCTCTGCAAGCTGGGTATCGACAGCACTATAAACCAGGATATAAAAGCCTTCTCGCTATATGATATTGAGCTATCAGAATGGTTGTTCTATGGGATTAAAGCCTTTGAGCCGTTCATCCTCAAAGAGCTGGTGAAATCAGTCACAACGGTAGAGAGCCTCAAATTTGATGAGTTTGCGGCTATGCTCATTCCTGTACCGCCACTGTCCGAACAGAGACGAATTATAGATGCAATTAAAACGGCGATGAACCTACTGACACCCTTGTCCAGCAACCCGTTATTCTCATTATGAGAAGTTGGACGGTGTGGAGCGC
>ENA-OOST01000194-OOST01000194.1-human-gut-metagenome-genome-assembly--contig:-NODE-194-length-9427-cov-1.345497_pt1 | contig 9427 bp, 6 predicted proteins | sample MGYA00241316_ERZ501227 | MGnify/ENA primary metagenome ERZ501227 (study PRJEB25962, sample SAMEA2042498) | human gut metagenome | biome: human gut; feature: human-associated habitat; material: faeces...
TTGCATTAAACTTTCTTTCCTTATCATGCTCCCAAGCATCAAAAATAAGAGAATTACCATCTTCTATATAAGGTTCGTAACACCAAATTTGAGGAAAAAAGAAACCACAAACTGTATGTCTTTTATTAACATCCCAAACGTTTTCCATAGGGAGCATGTCATTTTCAGAAGGATTATAAAATGCTCTACTAAAAGCCTCCCAGTTTGCACCCTTTGTACCACCCGTTCCGTAAACTCGTATTGTACCAATTTGAATAGCTCCTGATTCACTATTGGATTTCATTACATCAAGAGCTTTTTGAAGATTTGGACACTTTCCAGCTTCTTCAAAGTCTGTTTCAATAGATTTTTTACCAACTGCCGCAGATTCATTTTTACCAATAGCAACACTTATAAGTTTACTTCTAAAACCATAAGCCTTTTGACCATCTTTAGTCTTTTTATATCCAAGTTCTATACCATTTTCAAAATTCTCACTAAGATAACCTCTTTGCCAATAAGTATTATTCTCATACCAATCGAGATTAACTTTAACCATATAAGAAGTAGCACCTTTATCAGTTAAATAAGAAAGATTATCCGCAGCTAATGTAACAGTAACATTCTTATTTGCATTTAACGTATTAGCGGCTTGACTACCCCCTTTATATGAAAATCCTTTACGACGAGCTTTAGCCTTACATAAATTATAATGATTATTAGCTATTAATTCATCAATTTTAAAATTCCAATAATCACCATCCCAAAAACGAGGAAAACCCTCAACTGTATTAACTTTTGTAAAACCTTGTGAATCAAGATAAGCTCTTTCACGTTCATTAGGAACACGCTCGATTCTACCATAATTTAAATAATTATAATGTTCGCCTGTTATCCTAAGTGGTTGTAAAAGAGTTTTTCTTTCAGCTTCTGTCTTAGCATTTAAATAAGCTGGTATATCTTTAAAATATAATTTACATCTTGCACTAACACCTTTTATTCTACGAGAAAATTCCCTTTGCCAAAATTCTTTATATTCAGAAGTTCCCTCCGGAGCTAAAGTATAAACTCCATGTTCATCAAAAAACTTAGCTGTTCTACTAAATATTTCAGTTCCAACAAATACAAAATTTATATTCATTAGAATACCACCAGAATCTCCCATTAAAAAGTCATCATCTTTATCAATCCAAGGTTTATTTGTATTAGGATTTATAAAGTTTCGTAATAACTTATGTTCATTCTTATCAGATAATATATAATCTATAAAAGGAGATTCATCTTTTTTATAATCATATCCTACATCAGCGCAACTCTTCAACTTCCCCAGCACTTGTAGGAGATAAGTCATCTGTTCCGTCATAACTATTTTTATAAGATTTACCACCTCGTATAGAAGTAATACCTTTATCTATATCATCCCATTGTTTTTTAAGTTCAGATAAAACTTGTATTCTCTTAGGTAAATCAGCACTATACGAAGCCATTGTTTTAATACTTGTTTCATAAGATAATAAATCTTCTATTTTAGCTTCTTTGGGATTACTTCTATAATCAGTAATTGCATTATTTACTTTTTCACAATCTTCTAAACTTATTCCATTAGAGTTATCTATAAATATTCTTAAAAAATAATCTTTGCCTTCTTTAACATATTGAACGTCATATAGTTCATAACCCAAATTAACTATTTTAGGTTCAACCAATTTTTCAATTTTTTCTTCTAAGCTTGACATATTTCACTCCCTTAATACGCATTTGAGAGTGGGATTTGTTCCCACTCTCTCTAAATTCCTTATGCGATTATTATTATACCCTATTTTTCTAGTAATTGCAAGTCTTTTTTTAATTTTCCCTCTGTTTTGTTACCTCATACATTACAATTCCTGCTGATACTGATGCATTTAGTGAAGTAATTTTACCTTTCATTGGTATTTTCACTAAGAAGTCACAGTTTTCTTTAACTAATCTTGACATTCCATATCCTTCGCTTCCTATTATTATGGCTACAGGCATTTTAAAGTCTTGTTGGTAATAATATGTTTTTGCCTGTCCATCAGTTCCGCAAATCCAAATATCGTTTTGTTTCAAAAATTTAATTGTTTCATTTATATTATTTACCCTTGCTATTTTCATATGTTGCACTGCTCCAGCAGAAACCTTTGAAACTGTGCTATTTACTCCACATGCTCTTCTTTTTGGTATTATTATTCCATGAACTCCAGCTGTTTCTGCTGTACGAATTATCGAGCCTAAATTATGTGGATCTTCTATTCCGTCTAATATTATTATAAACGGTTTTTCTTTTCTTTCTTCTGCAGTTTGTAAAATATCTTCCACTTCGCAATAATCATATGGAGGAACAATTGCAATTACACCTTGACTATTTTCTGTTTGAGCAATTTTATTTAACTTGCTTTTTTCTATTTCTGTAATTATTATTTTTCTGTCTTTTGCAATTGCAATAATTTTATTTATGGAGCCATGCTTCTCTCCTGTAGCTACAAGTATTTTATTTATGTCTTTGCCCGACTCCAAATATTCTAGTACAGCATTTCTTCCCTCTATCTGGTCATTATATTCTTCCATGTTTATTTCTCCTCTTAATACTAAAACCATCTTTTCTTTCTACCAAATTATGGAATTATAACATTATTATCTTGTGACATATTGTTAGACAACTCTGAAATATGTCCATATACATTTTTCATAAAAAACTCTATGGTGTTTTTTATTATTTTTTTCTCGTTTTCTTTTCCATTAGCACTTATCATACTATGTAATGATGTAGTGCAAATGCTAGCAAGTTCTTCTATATTTTCAATATTCACAGACTGATTTAATTTTTCTACTACTTTTCCGGTTTTATTTAGTACGCTTTTTTCAAGTACTGCTAGTAGCTGTTCTGGTTTGTAGTTATTAATTATAATTGCATTATTATTTTTTAACTCTGTTATTTCTTCTACAGTATCAACTTTATTTATATTTTTGTTGTATGTAGCAGTAATTTTTTTGCCGTTGTTGTTAATCTTTGTTGTTGACGTATTAGTTACTCCTCCATTTACCGGTCTTCCAATTTTAGTTTCTTCTGAATACATAATTTCATTTGTTGTAATATCAGGAATTAATTCGTATTTGTTTGTTATGTTTTTTTCATCTTTCACTTTTGAAAGTACAAGTTTAGCCCCTTGTTTTCCTTCCGAGTTATTTACAACATTAAAAATAATTTCTAAATTTAAATTGTTCTCACTAAATTTGTTATTTATAATTATTTCCACTTCTTGCTTTTCTTTAATTGCATTTGTATTTAAATTATTATCTGTCATATCTTCAATTGTAGTATTTATTACTGTTCTAAGTGTTACTTTGTCTTTTTCATATACTGTTATTGTTAATGGTGATTTCACATTAATTTTTTCTTTTAGCTCTTGTGCTGTCGAAGAAAGTTCCACTTCTGAACTAATTCCTAATCTTTTTAATATATTTAATAATGTTTGATTTTTAGAAAAACTATCAATGCAAGTTATTATTATTTGATTTACTTGATTTTCATCTAATTTTAATGTATATATATTTGCACTATATGTTGTTCCATTTATATCTATATTATTTTTTGCCTTACTATAATTTTCCTGTTTAATATTCTGCTTAACTATGTTTAAAAAGTCATTTATTAATTGTTTTTGCTCTTCTTCTGTAATTAATGGTTCATTACTAAATTCAATCTTTTCAGGAATTATTTTTTCTAACTGATTATTCCCACTTAAATCACTCGCTAATTTTTTTAGATTTTCATTTCTTATGCCTATATAGTACTTTAGTAAATCTTCACATTTTATAGCATATATATTTCCACTATTTATATAAGAAAAAGATAGTAAATTGTCTTGTCCATTTTTTAAATTTGCTTCAGCATATGTTCTTCTTGTAGCATTATCATGTCTTGTAGCAGTTGTTACATTAATATTTTGAATTTCTGTTCCTTTCTCTAATATTGTTGTTAAGCTTCCACTTGAAACATAACTAACATTTTTAAATGTTGTGCTTTGTTCTTTATCATATTCATTTTCAAATATTTGTGATATTGCTTCTTGTTGTGCAATATATTTCCAGAAAAGCTCTTGTGGTTTTTTTAACATATCTGTAAAAAAGTATAAATATCCACCTGCCGCGCCTAATCCAAGTATCAATACTGTAATTATTACAACCCATAATCCAATACTTTTTTTCTTCATTTTTGTTCCTCCTTATTAATTTTTTTATTTATATCTTCTATTGCTGTTATTTTTAGATACTCCATCCTTTTCTTGGTTTGCTCATCTTTATAGTCAATTCTGTCTATCAATTTTTCTATATATTTTTCATCTCTTATTTTTTTTAAACTATACTCAAAGTTTAAATCATATATAAAAGCTAATATTATTATCCATTTATCAATATTGCTTGTAACTGTGCCAGATTTTATTGTTTTTTTCATTAATATTTGCTCATAAACATTATCAGATAGTTTCTCGTCTCCTATATCCTCTTTTTTATACAATAAATAAAATGGCTTAGACAAATATATATTCATAATATCTAATTTATCCGCATCTCGTATTATTTTTGCTTGAAGCATTTCTTCTTTATTCAGGTTTAAGTTTATACTATATTTATTATGATTTCTTATTGCTTCATTTATAATTCTATCATATTTATTTGTAGAAATAAACCTTCTTATTAAATTATTTTTATTTAGTTGTTCTACACCATACTCTGCATGATCTATACTTTTTGAATCCACAAATGTAGAATATTGTGTAATTTGTTCAAATCTACCTATATCATGTAAAAGGCCAACTAATTTTGCAATTTGTACTTGTTCTTCATTTAATTCTAGTGACTTTGCAATATTATAGCTTTCTTTTTCAACTCTGTAAGAGTGGTCTTTTTTCATTTTAATATTTTCATTTTGCAAATCAAATTTTAAAACATATTTTTCAAATTCTTCTTCAGCTTTTTTAAAATCAATCATATGTACCTCTATTCCTGGGCATTTTCTTCAATTAAATTTGTTTCCATTTCATTTTCTTTTACTTCAATTTCAGAAATAGCACCATTTGTTTTATAAGCTTTTATTTGTATTTTATATGTTTTGCCTATGTCTATATTTTTCTTATATTCTTCTATTTTTTTTATGCTTGTTTCTCCATTTACCATTATAAGATCTTCTTTTGACATAATGCTATTATGTTCTATAAGGACCTCATATATTTTGTTCAAATTTGTTGCTGATATATTTCTGCTTCCATCTGCTGATATATATGTTTTTAATATTTTTTGTGCCTCTGCTTCGTTATTGTTTAATTTATCATTTATTATTGAATTTTTTTGTGCATAATCTGTTGCAAATATCCAAATTCCATTTATTATTTTTTCTGTTATTCCATCACCGTTTGTACTAATAAAACTTGAACCAATTGTGCTTATAACCTCTAATTTTATTTTAGGTGCTAACTCATCAAATCCTATTTTCTCAAATTTTTGTGTTAAATTTTGAAATTTGTTTATAATGTATTTTTCTATAAATGGCTGTAGCTGTTTCAGAGTATAATTATTTAATATTACAGCACTAGAGTCTTTTAATTCTGCTATTTTTTCCCCATTAGCACCTACTTGTATATTTTGATTATATATTGAACTAACTTTTATTCCATTTTCATTCATAATAGTAGTAATTATTGAATTATTTATATTATTATTTTCCATCTTTCCAATTTTATTAACTATTTTATAGTTATACATTGGTTTATTTATATTTGGTGTTATTATAATATTATTTGTTACAAAATTGTCTTCTTCATTTTTATCAACAATAATTTTAGAATTATAACTAATATTCTCTGTAGAAATTTCTAAAAATATTAATAATTTAAGACTATTATTTTCATATGCATAATCTATTGTTAATTTATATTTACTACCAATATTTATTGATGTTCGAACTACCTCTTTTTTATTAACATAAATTTCAATTTTTACTTCTTCTTCAATTCTTTGTTCGTTTATTTTTACTATTAAATTACTTGCTATTTCTTTGTAATTATCTATTTTATTTCTTTCTAACGTTTGTAGTAAAACTTCATCTTTCATAGAATTTTCTAAGCACTTTATTATAATATTACATATTTCATCTCCACTTAGTTTTAACAAATATACTTTAGCTTCGTAGCTTTTCTCTTCTATTTGAATATCTTTTTTACCTAACTTTATATAACTGGTTTTAGGTATATTTTGAATAAATATATTTGAATATGTGCTTATTAGATGTTCTTTTTCTATATCGTTTATATCAATACTATCTGGTATATATTGTATGATTTCTTTATTAACATTTAGCTTTTGAGCAAAATTCTTCAAATTTGCATTCCTTACACCTATATAATGTTTTAGCAGATCTTCGCATTTTATTCCATATGTGTTGTAGTCTTTTATGCAAAAAAGTTTTAACAAATCATTTTCTTGCTCTTTTAGTGTTATTTTTGAATATGTTCTTTCAGTTTCAACATCATGTACAGTATTTGTTGCAATATCTATATTTTTCATTTCTTCATTTTTTTCAACAGTAATGTTAATATTTCCATCTGAAACATAATTATTTTTTTCTTTAATTCCCTTTTGCACCTTTGCATTTTCATTACATATAATGCTTAAAATTTTATTATTTTGTTTTGCAAAAGTCCAAAATAATTCTTCTGGACTTTTAAATGTATCAGTGCAAAAGTACAATATTATTAATGTAACAATTGCTATGCTAATTATAACACCCGAAATCATTATAACTAATTTTTTTTTCATCTTTTACTTTATTCCTCCTATTGGGCAGGCTTATTCATCATCCAGTTTTAAAACACTTAAAAAAGCTTCTTGTGGTATATCCACATTTCCTATTTGCCTCATTTTCTTTTTGCCTTTTTTCTGTTTTTCCAATAGTTTTTTCTTTCTTGTAATATCTCCTCCATAGCACTTTGCAAGTACATCTTTTCTCATTGCTGATATTGTTTCTCTTGCTATTATTTTTCCTCCTATAACTGCTTGTATAGGTATAGCAAATAATTGCCTTGGAATAACTTCTTTCAATTTTTCTATCATCTTTTTGCCACGTTCATAGCTATTGCTCTTATGCACAATAAAAGATAACGCATCTACTCCTTCTCCATTTACCCATATATCCAGCTTAACCAATTCTGATCTTTTATATTCTTTAAATTCATAGTCAAAAGAAGCATATCCTTTTGTTTTAGATTTAAGATTATCAAAGAAATCATAAATAATTTCATTTAATGGCATCTCATATATTAATGTAACCCTATTTTCATCCAAATACTTCATATTTATATAAACTCCACGCCTATTCTGACATATTTCCATTATATTTCCTACATATTCTTTTGGAGTTAAAATTTCTGCTGTTACCATTGGCTCTTCAATATACGAAATGTCATTTGCCGGTGGTAAATCTGATGGATTATATAACTCCAACAATTCGCCATCGGTTTTATGAACTTTATAAATAACAGATGGAGATGTTGTGATTAAACTCAAATCATATTCTCTGTCCAATCTTTCCTCTATAATTTCTAAGTGTAGCAAGCCAAGAAAGCCACATCTAAATCCAAAGCCTAATGCTGTAGAAGTTTCTGGCTCATATTCTAAAGCAGCATCATTTAGTTTTAATTTTTCTAAAGCTATTTTCAAATTCTCATAATCGCTTCCATCTACAGGATATATTCCACAATATACCATCGGATTTACTTTTTTATATCCTGCTAATGGTTCTTCCGCTGGTGTTTCCTTTAATGTAATTGTATCTCCAACTCTAATATCAGAAAGACTTTTAATGCTTGCTGCTATATATCCAACATCACCTGCTAGCAATTCATTGTCCGGCTCATATGTACCTGGTTCAAAATGTCCTACTTCTGTTACAGTAAAAGTTTTATTTGATGACATAAGTAATATTTCGTCTCCCACTTTTACTTTTCCATCTCTTATTCTTACATATGCTATTGCTCCCTTATAATTATCATATAAAGAGTCAAAAATTAAAGCTTTAAGTGGTTTTTCTTCCTCTCCTTCTGGTGGAGGTAACAATGTTACTATTTTTTCTAATACTTCATCTACATTTAACCCAGTTTTAGCTGATATGCATGGTGCTTCATCTGCTGGAATCCCTATAATATCTTTTATTTCTTGTTTAACTTCTTCTGGTCTCGCATTTGGTAAATCTACTTTATTTATTACTGGTAATATTTCTAAATTATTATCTATTGCTAAATAAACATTTGCAAGTGTTTGTGCTTCTACTCCCTGGCTTGCATCCACAACTAAAATGGCTCCATCGCATGCAGCTAAACTTCTTGATACTTCATAATTAAAGTCCACGTGTCCTGGAGTATCTATTAAATTAAGTTCATATTCTTGTCCATTCTTTGCATTGTACTTCATTCTTACAGCTTGTGACTTTATTGTTATTCCACGTTCTTTTTCTATTTCCATGTTGTCCAACACTTGATTTTCCATTTCCCTTTTAGATAAAACTCCAGTCATCTCTATTAATCTATCTGCCAATGTGGATTTTCCATGGTCTATGTGTGCTATTATGCTAAAATTTCTAATATATTTTTTTCTATCTTGCAATATCTATACCTCCCTATAGTTCAACCTTAATGTTTTCTATTCCACCATCCATCAACATCTATTTTCATAAATTACTTTACACTATCATTCTTTTACATCACTTGTTATATTATACCGTCTTGTATAATTTTTGTCTATAATCTTATACTATATTTTGCTCTGTAAATTTGCAATACCTTTTAATTATGTTTAATCTTCTTTTACACTTATATTCGCTTCCCCAACGATGTCTTGTAATTCTTTTAATATTGCAGTTGTCAAATATATTCCTCCTGCAAATTTTTTTTCTTCTCCATTTATTATTTGTATTTGAATATTGTTTTTATCTCCTGAAAAGAATTTTATTGCTCCTTTTAATTGATTTCTATGCTTTTCGTCTAAATTTGTTATTGTTATTGATAAAATTTTCTTCTTCTGCACAGCAAACTCTTTTATATCTCTTGCTACTATTTTAGTATCCTCATCTTCTCTTACACTTAGTCTACCTTCCACCAAAATAATATTATCTTCCACAAGAATATTTGAACAATTTTGATAACAATTTTCAAATATTATTACTTCTGTTGTTCCATACATATCTTCAACAGTTACAAATGCCATAAGCTTATTTGTTTTAGTATATTTCTTTTTCACACTTGTTATTATTCCTGCATATTTTACCATTTGATTGTCTTCATATTTTGCCATTCCAGTTTCTTCTATGTCTTCTTTTATTTTTTTAATTTGATGAAAATTGCGATAGCTAAAAGTATTAATACAACACCAACAG
>ENA-OOST01000200-OOST01000200.1-human-gut-metagenome-genome-assembly--contig:-NODE-200-length-9304-cov-1.649043_pt1 | contig 9304 bp, 5 predicted proteins | sample MGYA00241316_ERZ501227 | MGnify/ENA primary metagenome ERZ501227 (study PRJEB25962, sample SAMEA2042498) | human gut metagenome | biome: human gut; feature: human-associated habitat; material: faeces...
AAGAGAGACGTGGGAGCAGTTGGTGGCGGTAATCAAGGATTTCTTCTTGAAGAAGCACATCTGGTACTATATAGCGTTCATTATCCTTTATCGCCTTGCCGAGGGTTTTGTCATGAAGATTGTCCCTCTTTTCTTGAAGGCGGAGCGTTCGGCAGGTGGCTTGGGACTGAATGAGCAGGAGATAGGGTTGTATTACGGCACTTACGGAGCTGCCGCCTTTGTGCTGGGCTCTTTGCTGGCCGGTTATTACATATCGCACCGCGGACTGCGGAAAACGCTGTTCTCCCTGTGCTGCATCTTTAACCTGCCTTTTGTGGCATATACCCTGCTGGCGATATATCAGCCGGAGAGCGGCATGCTGATTGGCAGTGCCATCGTGCTGGAGTATTTCGGTTACGGCTTCGGCTTTGTGGGGCTTTCGCTGTTTATGATGCAACAGGTAGCTCCGGGCAAGCACCAGATGGCGCACTATGCCTTCGCTTCCGGTATCATGAATCTGGGTGTGATGCTTCCGGGAACAATCAGCGGATACGTGAGCGATTTTCTGGGGTATGAGAATTTCTTCATCTTCACCCTGTTCGCCACTATTCCGGCATTCCTCATTACCTGGTTCGTACCGTTTACGTATGCCGATGAGGTAAAAGGCGGAGCGGCCACATAGGCGGTGGAAAAACATTGGCGGGACGTGTTCCGGATAGTGGTTTCGATTGATGCCGGCTTCCCGTACATTCCCGGTTTCTATGACAGATTATATAAGTAATTATAGATAGATTTAATTTCGTGTTATTACATAGAAAATGAAATGAGTATGAGTAACAAAGTTATTATTCCTTGGGAAGAACGTCCGGCAGGATGCAAGGACGTATTATGGCGCAGTGTGGCAAACCCCATTATTCCGCGTGATTTACTTCCCACTTCCAACAGTATTTTCAACAGTGCGGTAGTACCTTTCGGCGACGGGTTTGCAGGAGTATTCCGTTGCGACGATACTAACCGTCGCATGCGGCTGCACGTAGGGTTCAGTAAAGATGCCATAAACTGGAACATTAAGGAAGAGCCGTTGAAGTTCCAATGCGATGATGAGGAAATCGGTACATGGGTGTATGGCTACGACCCGCGCGTGTGCTTTATCGAAGACCGCTATTATGTTACCTGGTGCAACGGCTATCACGGTCCTACTATCGGTGTGGCCTATACGTTCGATTTCGAGACGTTCCACCAGTTGGAAAACGCTTTTATTCCTTTCAACCGTAACGGAGTACTTTTCCCGCGCAAGATAAACGGTCGTTTTGCCATGTTGAGCCGTCCGAGCGACAATGGGCATACTCCCTTTGGAGATATTTTCTACAGTGAGTCGCCCGATATGGAGTTTTGGGGACGCCACCGCCACGTGATGTCACCTGCCGCTTTTGAAGTAAGTGCATGGCAATGCACCAAAATCGGTGCAGGTCCTATCCCTGTCGAGACTCCCGAGGGCTGGCTGCTGATTTATCACGGTGTGCTGCATTCCTGCAACGGTTATGTTTACAGTTTCGGCTCTGCTCTGCTCGATTTGGACGAACCGTGGAAGGTAAAGTTCCGCTCAGGGCCTTATCTGCTTGCTCCGCGCGAACCGTACGAATGTATGGGCGATGTTCCTAATGTATGTTTCCCGTGCGCCGCTTTGCACGACAATGAAACGGGCAGGATTGCCATATACTATGGCTGTGCCGATACCGTAACCGGACTGGCATTCGGCTATATTCCCGAAATTATAGAATTTACCAAACGTACAAGCATCATCTGATGTACATAAACTTTTGAGAACCATGAAACGAGCATTCCTTTCCGGCGTATTTGCCTTTGTTCTGCTGGCTGTGTCTCCGGCTGCGGAGAAAAGTTTTTCTCCTGTAGACTATGTGAATCCCTTTATCGGTACGACTAACTTCGGCACAACCAATCCGGGAGCTGTCTGCCCCAACGGGATGATGTCTGTTGTTCCTTTCAACGTGATGGGGTCGGCGGACAACAAATACGATAAGGATGCCCGTTGGTGGTCCACTCCCTATGAGTATCACAACTGCTTCTTTACCGGGTATTCGCATGTCAATCTCAGTGGAGTGGGATGTCCCGAACTTGGTTCGTTGCTGCTGATGCCCACTACGGGCGAGCTTTCCGTAGACTACAAGGAGTATGGCAGCCGTTATGAAGACGAACAGGCCTCTCCGGGGTATTACACTAATTTCCTTACCCGTTATAATGTAAAGACCGAAGTGACTGCCACGCCGCGCACCGGTGTGGCGCGCTTCACTTTTCCAAAAGGCCGGAGTCATATTCTGCTGAACTTGGGAGAGGGACTGACCAATGAAACCGGAGCTTTCCTGCGGCAAACCGGAGAGTGTGAATTTGAGGGGATGAAGTTGCTCGGTACTTTCTGCTATAATCCGCAGGCAGTATTTCCTATTTACTTCGTGATGCGTGTCAACAAAACTCCCCTCAAAACCGGTTATTGGAAAAAACAGCGCTCCATGACAGGCGTGGAGGCCGAATGGGATCCGGACAATGGCAAGTATAAATTGTATACCGGTTATCGCAAGGAACTGGCGGGCGATGATATCGGCGCTTTTCTGACATTCGATACCGGGGAGAGCGAGCAGATAGAAGTGCAGATGGGTGTTTCTTTCGTCAGTATCGAGAATGCCCGTCTCAATCTGGACAAAGAGCAGTCCGGCAAGGACTTCGACAAGGTATTGGCGGAAAGCCGTAAACGCTGGCACGACGATTTGTCGCGTATCATTGTGGAAGGCGGGACGGACGAGCAGAAGATTGTTTTCTATACGGCGCTTTATCATGCGCTGATACATCCCAACCTTTTGCAGGACGTCAACGGGCAATATCCGGCAATGGAAAGCAACCGGATTCTTACGGCAAAGGGCGACCGGTATACCGTATTCTCCCTTTGGGATACTTACCGTAATGTGCATCAGCTTCTTACGCTGGTGTATCCCGAACGGCAACTGCAAATGGTGCGTTCCATGCTCGACATGTACCGTGAGCATGGCTGGTTGCCCAAGTGGGAACTCTATGGACGCGAGACATTGACGATGGAGGGCGACCCTTCTATACCGGTCATTGTGGATACCTGGCTGAAAGGTTTGCGCAGCTTCGATGTGGAGCTGGCTTATGAGGCGATGCGTAAAGGGGCTGTATTGCCGGGAGCGGAAAATCTCCTGCGACCGGATAATGACGATTATCTTTCATTGGGGTATGTACCTTTGCGCGAGCAGTACGACAACTCCGTATCGCATGCTTTGGAGTACTACATAGCCGATAACGCCCTTTCGCGCATGGCAGAGGCGCTTGCCAAGGATGCCGAGGTGAAAGGACAGAAGGAAAAAGCACGCCGCTACAAGGAGGATGCCCGTCTTTTCTATAACCGTTCTTTGGGATATAAGCATTATTATAGCAAGGAGTACGGCACATTCCGTCCTATCTTGCCGAATGGTGAGTTTTATGCTCCGTTTGACCCGAGGCAGGGCGAAAACTTTGAACCTAATCCGGGCTTTCATGAGGGGTGTGCATGGAACTATACTTTCTATGTTCCCCACGATGTAAAGGGGCTGGCGCAACTTATGGGCGGGAAGAAGGCTTTCGTAGACAAGTTGCAACGTGTTTTCGATGAGGGGCTTTACGACCCTGCCAATGAGCCGGACATCGCTTATGCGCATCTGTTCTCTTATTTCAAGGGAGAGGAGTGGCGTACCCAGAAGGAGTTACACCGTCTTTTGCAGAAGTATTTTAAGAATGCCCCCGATGGCATTCCCGGCAATGATGATACCGGAACGATGTCTGCATGGGCCATCTTCAATATGATGGGCTTCTATCCGGATTGTCCGGGCGAACCGTCTTACACGCTTTCCACACCGGTGTTCGACAAAGTGACCATCCGTCTTGATACCGAAGTGTGGGGACGTGAGCAGTTGGTGATAGAAACGGAGCGTCCTTCGGACGATTCGCTTTATATCCGTGAAATGGAGTTAGGAGGAAAGAGACTGTCACGTTTCCGAATCAGCCACCAGGAGCTGGTAGAGGGCGGAAAGTTGCGGTTTGTGTTACGTTGACGAATCGGATGATACGTAACCGGATTTCACAGATTTACTTTATTCTTCTTCTGTGAAATCCGTGTAATCCGTGCCTAAAGGAAACAAATAATAAGTGAACTTTCATATTGGCATACCCTCTTTTTAATGTTGGATGGAGTCTTATTTCACTCTTCCGCCGCAGAGCCAATGCTTTGTATAATAATCTTCCTTGAGGCTGCTCACGATGACTCCTTGTCCGGTACTGGCATGAACGAATTTGCCGTCTTTCAGGTAGATGCCTACATGTGCCACTTTCTTGCGTGACGCCCGGCTGGTAAAGAATACCAAGTCGCCTTCGCGCAGGGTGTGGCGGCGGGCTATCCTGTTGCTTTCTTTCAACTGGCCGTCCGTGCTGCGCGACAGGCGTATGCGGTAGGTTTTCTTATAAAGTTGGGATACCAGGCCGGAACAGTCCGTTCCATGTTTACTGTCGCCGCCGGCACGGTAGGGAGTGCCTATCCACTCGGCGGCATTGACGTACAGCTTGTGGTTGTCTGTCAGTCCGATATCCATACCCAGGCGTACAGAGGCTTGTGCCAATGCTTTATAGTCGAGACGGGGAGAGGCAGTATGGCAGGAACTTAAACAGAATATTAACCCGGTCAAGGCAATTATACAGGAAAAGGAGTGTTTCATATTTATTCCTCTGTAAGTGTTTCTTCTTCAGTATTAGTTTCAGTTTCAATGTTTTCTTCGACACTGACATTGAAATAAGCTTCCAATTCCTTTTCGGCCGAATTGTTTTCGTTCTGTATATCACGGATAATGACTCCGTGTTCCAACAGGGCGATACGCGGACATACATCTACCGTATGATTGAGGTTGTGGCTGGAAATGATGACGGTTGCTTTGTGTTCCTCGTTATATTTTTTCAGCAGTTGTTTAATGATGGACTGCGAACTGGGGTCGAGGAAGTTGAAAGGTTCGTCAAGTATCAGTAGTTGCGGATGATGCAGCATGGCGGAGATGATGCCTATCTTTTGCTTGTTTCCGGCGGAGAAGTTGCGTATGAATTTCTTTTGTCCCATGACTTCACCGTTCATGAAACGTTCGAAAGGAGCGATGCGTCCGTCTACTTCTTCTTTTTTAAGTCCGTACATCTTGCCGATGAAGTAGAAGTATTCTTCCGGCGTGAGGTAGTCTATCAGGAAACCGTCGTCTATGAAAGCGCCGGTAAAGTTTTTCCAGTCTTCGCTTTTGCATACGTCTATATCATTGATGGTGACCTTTCCGCGGTCGGCTTGCAGCAAATCCAATATCAGCCGGAAAAGGGTGGTCTTTCCGGCTCCGTTGTTTCCTACCAAGCCCAGCATATCACCTTGATTGATGAGGTAGTTGTCGATATTTACGGCGGTCTTTTCGCCGAACTTCTTTTGCAAATTACTTATCTGAATCATAGCCATAAATCTTAAATTGTAAATCTTACTGTCTGCTGTCTCTAAATCCTTCCATGTTCTTATAGCGCCGCTTCATAAAGCGGTGGTATACATTCTTCAACCAGAAGCGGGACGTCAATATAAAACCCGCACCGATGGCAATCAATATCCAGGCTGTAACTGTGGGACCGAAAAAGGTTGTCAGCATAAAATTCATAAGCAGAGGTACGCCGAATGCTGCTCCGGAAATCAGATTCTGCAATCCGGTTCCCATGTTCTGGCGGTTGGTCATTTTGGCGTTCAAATCCACTGTCCTGTTATTGTATACGGCCAATTGGAACAGGCAGAAATATACACAGCCTGCAACAAATACAGCCCAACCGATGCAGCTCAGTACAGCCAGTTTGCCGGTTGCCATAGCCGGTATCATCAGGAACAGGGGGATGAGTATGGCGATGCTGTACAGAATATATTTGGCACGCAACAGTGTGTAGATGGACTCCTTGCGGCTCATCAGCCCGTCGATGTAGTTGCCTTCGTAACTCATCAGGCTTGATAAAAAAAGAATGCCGAAAATCACAAAGTTGTAAACCAGGATAAAGCTTTTCATACCTTGCCCGTCGTATGCTTCGGTAAAGCTCAGAATGCAGGTAAATGAAATCACTACCAGGAATACTGTGCGCAGGGCCGTTTTGCAGACTTTATTGCGCAATAACATTTTCAGTTCCAGCCGCATGTATTCGCCAATCTCTCCGTAGCGGTCCAGGAATTTGTATTCGGATACATGCTTTACCTTGGTGTCTTCTACTTTATTGATTTCGTTATAAATCAATTTTATCATCAGTCCGCGATTGATGAACCACAGCACTACGATAGCTGCAAATACTCCGGTGAAGGTGAGAAGATGTCCGAGGATAAAGCCTTCTCCTAAGTCGACGGACCAGTCGAATAGCGGACTGTTGTCCGGTACGAACATTCCGGCAGCGATACTCCCGTATGCCAGTATAGGCAGGATTATCCACCAGACGCGTTCGTTCATCAATGTCCGGCATAGCAGGAACCAGTAATTGTTGAGCACCATCAATAACCATATTCCGATACTATAGGTCAGTACACCCGTTATGCCGTAAAATCTGGTGATGCTGATGATGGCGAACGGAACGAAGAAGAACAGCCATATCAGGTTGAAGCCGTTCAATCCGGAACGTATCAGCAGGGAGTCGATAAGACGGTTGCGTTTTACCGGTAACAGCAGATAGGGCTTTACCTCTTGGGCAGGCGTTTTCTGAAATGGAAAACGCATCAGGAAATCCAGGCAGAGGATAAATATGAGCCCGCTGTTCAGGACATGATATGCTTCGGTTGCCCCGTCGTTGAAAGCAAAGGCAAAACTCGTTCCGAAGAATACCAGATAACCGGCCCAGAATACAGCCATGAAGTACATCCAGAATTTTCCGAATTTATTCTTCTCGTACATCGGGTTTCGCTTGGCTGCCAACTTTCCGTGCTTGCGTAATTCTATAAAGAGGTTCATAATGGATAGATGGTTAATGTATATGAAAAAGGCTGCGCTGCTTCACGAACAACGCAGCCTTTTGAAAACTGTGACTTTGGTTGTGAGTTGAAAAATCAGACTGCTGATAGTACGGTTTGTAAAGAGCTACTTTACGCCTCTAAAGGTCAACTCTGCAACGCTAAAGGTCTACTTTACGACTCCTGATGCAGACCCCCTATTTCTTTTCGGGGCTGATCATTGAAACAGTGATTTGGTTCTTCTGCTTCAGGAGTTCGTTGGCAAATTTCTGGATATCTTTTGCTGTGATTCCATTGACAATCTGCTCGTAATCCTTTATCGGATTGATACCGGTATAGAGATATTCGTCTATGCTGTTCAGCCAGTAACCGTTTTCTTTCAGATTTTCGTTATGCTTCTTCAGCATGTACTCTTTCACTTTGTTCAGGCTGGCTTCATCGGGACCGTTTTTGGCGAAAGCTTCCGCTTCGGCATAGATAATCTTCATCAGCTTGTCCTGCTTGTCGGGAGCTGTATTGAAGAAGATTTGCAGAACGGCTCTTTCCGTAGGATATTTAACAAGCTGTCCCATAGGATATACACCATAAGTACCACCTTCATCTTCACGTACTTTCTCCGTATAGATTAAGTTCAGGAGCTGGTCGGTCATACTCATGAGAATATCGTTGCGGAGCGTGTATGCGCAAGTACCGCTGTAAGAGATGAAGTTATTAACCTTCGGAGTCTCTTGCTGACGGATAAACTCGTTTTTGTAGATTCCTTTGCGCATTTCGATGTGGTTGTCCTTGAATGTTTCTTTGCGGTTGATAGAGGGTAATGAACCCAGATAAGATTCAATCAGAGGTTTCACGGCTTCCACATCGACGTTTCCTACTAAAATAAAGGTAAAGTCGCTGGCGTCTTTGAAACGGTCCTGATACATGGAAAGAATCTTGTCATAATCCATCTTGTCTACCATGTCGGCTTTCATTCTCAGAGTTCTGGGGTGCTTCATGTAAAGAGTGGACGTGATGGAGTCGCTGAACGAAGAATTCGGGTTCAGGTCCATGTTCTGCAATTCGGCCTTGCTGCGGTTTTTATAAGATGCAAAAGCATTGTCGTCACGTCTTGGAGCTGTGAAAGTCAGATAGGTGAGCTGCATCATTGTCTCAAAGTCTTTGGGTGAGCAACTGCCCGTTACGGCTTCTGTCTTATCGCCGATTCCGTAGTTTACGGAAGCTTTTTTACCGGCCAGCACTTTTTCCAGTTCAATAGCGCTGAAATTGCCAAGACCGCCTAATGCTACTGCATCCAATCCGTTGATATTGATGATTTCCGAGTCGGGGAAGAGTGAGCTACCACCCATACTTACACCTTTCATACGAATTTCATCGGCTTTGAAATCTGTCTTTTTGATGATAACCTTAACTCCGTTGGACAGTGTCAGCATAGTAGTTCCGAAGATATCGTCTTTCTTTTCAGATACGATTTTACCGCCTTTCGGGGCTTCTTTCATCAAGGGCTCGTTGGAAACTTTATCTACATACGGAGTAAGTTTCTCTGATTTTACCGCTTTCAGAAGGTTCTTGATAGCGTCCTCTGTGGGGAGCTTTAAGCCTTCTTTCTCAGGGCCGAACAGGGCTACCACCTGGTTGCTGTCTGTCACCATTTGCTGCATCATCTGGTTCAGGGCGGTTACGGGAATAGCCGGTGCTATCTGGTTGATGATGGTATATTCGTTGGCAATGCCCGGAATAGGTTCGTTGTCGAGGAAGTGACGGACATATTCCTTTACATAGCTTTCATTCTTACGCTTGTCGCGTTCCTGGAAAGCCGATTCCAGATGGCGCAGATATTCTGCACGGGCACGGCTGTACTCGGTTTCGGTAAAGCCGAATTGGCGTGCACGCTCGATTTCGCGGAGAACGGTTGAGATACCGTTTTCAATGGCATCTTCCTTGCAGACTATAATTCCGGTAAAAGCATCCTTTGTCTTGGCTACGAAGAAGTCATCGTCATAGGTTGCGGCATAGATATAAGGCGGGTTAGCTGCCTGGAGCAATTCGTTCAGACGTGCATTCAACATGTTGGTAATCAGTGTTGCTGCATAGTCTTGCATCAGATAACCCACGTTGCTTTTCTCCTCTCTGGGAGTTGTTTCGTGCTTATTGAAAATAAAGGTTTGCACATAAGGCTGTTCCTTGTCACGTGCAACCAATATGATAGGTTCTTTATTATCGTTTACCGGGTAGTATTCGCGTTTGGCACCATTGGGCTGGGCGGGAATATCTGCA
>ENA-OOST01000205-OOST01000205.1-human-gut-metagenome-genome-assembly--contig:-NODE-205-length-9191-cov-1.317207_pt1 | contig 9191 bp, 7 predicted proteins | sample MGYA00241316_ERZ501227 | MGnify/ENA primary metagenome ERZ501227 (study PRJEB25962, sample SAMEA2042498) | human gut metagenome | biome: human gut; feature: human-associated habitat; material: faeces...
TGCGGGAGAAACTGCATGGTATGTCCTACAATGTTTGCAACTTTGTTATATCGGCCGTCATCCAATCTTTTCATAGAGTGGAGGATACGTCTTTGGACAGGTTTCAAACCGTCATTGATGTGCGGTACGGCACGTTCCAATATTACGTAAGAGGCATAGTCCAAAAACCAGTTCTGATACATTCCGCTCAGCTGGTGCTTCACCCCTGTGTTTTTGGTATCGGTAGGTTTATAGTCCGAGTGTCCGTTCTCCGGTGTGGGGATATTTTCTTCGTTTTGTTCCTCTTTATCAATAAAATCGTCGCTCATATATATTTAAATTCCTTAATGTTCTGATGATATGCACGCAAAAATACGACTTTTATTGAAAAAAATCATTTACTTTGCATATTATTTCGCCCTTATTAAAGGTTGAAAACAGGAAAAAACAACAAAAGTGTAAGAATAAACAGATAAGAAAATGGCACAAGAAGATGTTTTTAAGAAATTAGTATCGCACTGTAAAGAGTATGGTTTTGTATTTCCGTCCAGTGATATCTATGACGGACTGGGCGCTGTATACGATTACGGTCAGATGGGAGTGGAGTTGAAGAATAATATCAAGCAATATTGGTGGCAGAGTATGGTGCTGCTGCACGAGAACATCGTAGGTATTGATTCTGCTATTTTTATGCATCCTACTATTTGGAAGGCTTCCGGACATGTGGACGCATTCAATGATCCTCTGATTGACAACCGCGATTCTAAAAAACGTTATCGTGCCGATGTGCTGATTGAAGACCAGCTTGCCAAATATGACGAGAAGATAAACAAAGAAGTGGCCAAGGCTGCCAAGAGATTCGGTGATGCTTTTGATGAGGCTCAGTTTCGTAGCACCAACGGTCGTGTTCTGGAGCATCAGGCCAAGCGTGACGCTTTACATGAACGATTCTCAAAAGCTTTGAACGACAATGATTTGGATGAACTTCGTCAGATTATCATTGATGAAGAGATTGTTTGTCCTATTTCGGGAACCAAGAACTGGACTGAAGTACGTCAGTTCAATTTGATGTTCTCCACCGAAATGGGTTCTACTGCCGATGGTGCCATGAAGATTTATCTTCGTCCGGAAACAGCGCAGGGTATTTTTGTCAATTACCTGAATGTACAGAAAACCGGCCGTATGAAGATTCCTTTCGGTATCGCTCAGATTGGTAAGGCTTTCCGCAACGAGATCGTAGCCCGCCAGTTCATTTTCCGTATGCGTGAGTTTGAACAGATGGAGATGCAATTCTTCGTAAAACCTGGTACTGAGCTGGAGTGGTTCCCCAAATGGAAAGAAATTCGTTTGAAATGGCATAAAGCATTAGGTTTCGGTGATGATCATTACCGTTTCCATGACCACGACAAACTGGCACATTATGCCAACGCAGCTACAGACATCGAATTCCTGATGCCGTTTGGATTCAAGGAAGTGGAAGGTATTCATAGCCGTACGAACTTTGACTTGAGCCAGCACGAGAAGTTCAGTGGCAAGAGTATCAAGTATTTCGATCCGGAATTGAACGAAAGCTATACTCCGTATGTTATTGAAACATCTATCGGTGTGGACCGTATGTTCCTTAGCATTATGAGTGCTGCTTATACAGAAGAAACATTGGAAAGTGGTGAAACTCGTGTCGTGCTGAAATTGCCTGCTGCTCTGGCTCCGGTGAAACTGGCCGTGATGCCGTTGGTGAAGAAAGACGGCCTGCCCGAGAAGGCGCGTGAGATTATGAATGACTTGAAGTTCCATTTCCACTGCCAGTATGATGAGAAAGACAGCATCGGCAAGCGCTACCGCCGTCAGGACGCTATCGGTACGCCATACTGTGTAACCGTAGACCACCAGACGTTGGAAGATAACTGCGTAACGCTGCGCAACCGCGATACGATGCAGCAGGAGCGTGTGGCTATCTCCGAACTGAACAATATTATTGCAGACCGCGTAAGCATTACGTCTTTGCTGAAAACGCTGCAATAAGATAAAATGTATTTTGTTTGTCACTGCCGTTCAGGGCGTAGCGAAAAAGCTGTGCCCTGAATGCCGGGAGACAAATGCTGAATAATAGTAATCCCGTAATTTATAATCAGATGAAGAGACCGTTCCTTTTGTTTTTACCCTTCTTGCTGTTCATAGCAGGTGCGTTTGTGGCTTGCGAAGAAGTGGAGGAGGCCGGAAAATATGATAACTGGGTACCGCGTAATGAAGCTTTTATTGATTCCATTAAAGGTAAGACCGGCGATAATATCGTGGCTTCGCTTGAAGATGCCGAAAAGATGGAGATTGGCACGTTGTATGCCATATCCGTGCCGACCAGCGGTACCGGGGTCAATGGTACTTTACGTCCTCAGTATGTGTATTGCAAGAAGTTGTGGAAAACAGATAGCGGGGCATACCCGTTGTTCACGGAAAAGGTAAGCGTTTTCTATCGTGGTACTTTCATTACCGGAGAAGAGTTCGATGGCAATTTTGACGGTTTCGGAGCGACAGACCGCGAAATTCCGTTGCCTTTATCAGATCCCTTGTCCGAAAACTCTCCCGAATCCAAATGGCCTACGGCGTTTAATTCTCCTTCCGAATTTGTGGTATCCAAAGTTATTGCAGGCTGGACATGGGCTTTGCAATATATGCGGGTCGGTGAGCGTTGGATGCTGTATATTCCCTGGCAGAGCGGATATGGTGCAAGCGGCAGTTCATCCGGTGATATTCCCGGTTATACGTCATTGACCTTTGATGTATGTTTGGAAGGAATTGCAGACTGATTGATTGGATATAAAAAACAGAAAAGGTGGTAAAGTTTGTTCTTTATCACCTTTTTCCGTTTATATGCGTGTCATGTGTCTTTTCTAAATCTTTTTCCTGAGGGCTTTCGCCCATATTTTATAGCCTTCTTCTTTCAGGTGTAATCCGTCTGTTGTCAAATCGGCACGTAATACATTGCTTCCTTTTTCGGTGAATAAAGGGAAGAGATTAATGTACGTCAGGCCCTTTTCTTTGGCAAGTGCTTCCAGTTGTTTGTTGATTTCGGGTATCAGATTTGTCTTGCCTGCCAGTCTTTTATAACGGCCGAAACTTTCGTTGATAGGAAGCAGGCTTTGCAGGTAAAGCCTGGTGTCGGGAGACTCTTTCCGGATGCGCTCTACCGTCATGCGAATCATACCGGCGATGCTGTCGGCTGTCAGGTCGTGCGAAACATCGTTCACACCGATAAGCAGGAATAGTTTGGCAGGTTGTCCTGGCAATATCTGGTGCAGGCGGTCGTACACACCCATTACCTCATCACCGATAATGCCGCGGTTGCGTACGTGCTTGTTGCCAAGGCGGGCGGCCCAGTCACCACCGTTTTCCGTCAGGCTGTTGCCCAGCATGACTATATCTTTGCTGCCGATGGCAGGTTCGTCCATGAACTGGAGAAAACGTTTGTAATAATGGTCCGTATATGTGCGCGGAGCGGGATACAGAGAGGCTGCCACTGCGTTGGCTACCAGTGAGCGCAGGCGTACCACGCTGTGTCCGTCTTCCGGATGCACGGCGTTAGTCAGCAGGATTACAGACGTGTCATTGTCGGGGTCGATTACGACAGATGTACCGGTGTAGCCCGTATGCCCGTAGGTATTCGGACCAAAGAAATCGCCGGCATTGGATGCGTAGGGGCTACATACATCCCAACCCGGTGAGCGGCCCAGATCTGCTGTAGCACGGGGTACGGTGCGCATGGTCTTTACGCCTTGCGGGCTGAGAATGCGATGTCCGTTCCACTCTCCGCCATTTTGCAGGGCGGCGCAAAGTATGGCAATATCTTCGGCGCAGGAGAATACGCCTGCATTGCCGCTGATGCCGCCGTTGAGAATGCGTGCAAGCGGGTCGTGCACCTGTCCGCAAAGAACCTGTCCGTCGGGTTGTTTCTCTGTCGGAGCAATGTTCTCCGGTAGAGGAACGGTATTTATCCACTTGCCGTTCTTGTCGCGTAGGCAAGGGAGATAATCGGTATGCTTCATACCCAGTACGTCGAAGACGTTTTCACGGGCAAAGTCGCGCAAGGATTGTCCGCTGACGGCCTCTATGATGTGTTGCAGGGTGATGAAGTTTAGGCAACTGTACTGAAAGCCGGTTTGCGGCTTGAAATCGCGTTTGCATCCGGCGATGTACTCCATCAGCCCTGCCGGGTTGGGAGAACCGTATTTCTGTTCCAGCTCCGCAGCCGGGGCATAAGGCGGGAGTCCGGAACTGTGTGTCAGCAAATCGGCTATACGGATCACCTTTTTGTCTTTTCCGTCTTCGCTCTCCCAGTCCTTGAAGCCGGGGATGTAGCGGCTCACAGGGTCGAGCAGGCGTATTTTTCCGCGTTCTGCCAGAATCATGGTGCATACGGCTGTGGATATGGACTTGCTGCAGGATGCCATATCGAAAACGGGATTTACGGTCATAGGTTCCGTGTCCGGATAAATCCGTTTGTTGCCGTATGCCTTCAGATAGGCCATTTTACCGTTACGTACCACTGCAAGTACGGCGCCGGGAATCTCTTTGCCGGCGATGGCCGTTTCAATGGCTTCATCGGCATACATCAGTTTGCGGGAATCCAGTCCCGCCTGTTCGGGAGCTACCCGCTGCAAAGGCTGTGCGGTGGCTGCCTGCAGACCGAACAGAAGTACAAGGATACTGGTAAGTGTTTTCATATCTTGTTTGCTATAAGTGGATTTTCGGACAGAAGAACCGGGAACATAAACAGTGCGGAAGATGCCGCATGCGGCAAGGCAGAGTCTGTTCTTCCGTTCTTTTGTTCTTCTGTCTAAAAAAGAATATAAAAATAATGTCACAAAAAATGATAGTGTCACCAGACAAACAATCAATTTACCGATAAGTTTATTCTTACTTCTCTTCTTCCTCGTTTTGGAAAACCAGGTTGTTTTTCGTATATTTGTCAGCGAACTGATTTTTTAATTAATATTTAAAGCAAATTGAAGTATGAAAACTAAAGTTTTATTCGCTGCTGTGGCAGTAGCATTTTCTTTCGCTGTAACATCATGTGGTAACAAAAAAGCTGCTGATGCCAATGCTGCCGGAGCAGACTCTTGTTGCGCTGCACAAACAGAACAGGTATGTGACTCTGCAAAGGCTTGCTGCCAGGCTGATTCTGCCGTTTGTCCGAAAGCCGGTTGCGCGAAAGCTGATTGTCCGAAGGCCGCTTGCGACAGCGCCAAGTGTGACAAACCTTGTGAAAAGAAGTAATTCAGGATTTGTATCGAACTGAAACATAAAGGAAAGGCGTGCCTGTTTGGTACGCCTTTCTTGTGATATATTGGTGCGATAAATGAATATAATCTTATAAAATGATATTATTTCAGATGAAAAAGTTACTGATTTATTTGCATGCTACAAAATAATCTATACCTTTGCATCATTAAACAAAAAAACAAGATGATTCAGAACTTTACATATATTCTACTGTGTGGTATTATTATTCTACTGGCAAAGTTTAGTGGAAGTGAGTGCTGTGCGTGAATATATATGTAAGATGCAATGATATATGAAGCCTTTCTCACTTCCAAGTGTGAAAGGCTTTTTTTATGGAACATAAATTAAATACAATAAAGCAATGAGTGACAAATTATTTATTTTCGACACAACGCTCCGCGATGGCGAACAGGTTCCGGGATGCCAATTGAATACAGTGGAAAAGATTCAGGTAGCCAGACAACTGGAAGCCCTGGGGGTGGACGTGATTGAAGCCGGATTTCCGATTTCAAGTCCGGGAGATTTCAATTCGGTCATTGAGATATCAAAAGCTGTGACATGGCCCACCATCTGTGCCTTGACACGTGCCGTACAGAAAGATATGGACGTGGCGGCGGGAGCTCTGCAATTTGCCAAGCATAAACGTATTCATACCGGTATCGGTACTTCCGACTCGCACATCAGATATAAATTCAATTCCAACCGCGAGGAGATTATCGAACGTGCCGTAGCGGCAGTGAAGTATGCCCGCCGCTATGTAGAGGATGTCGAATTCTATGCCGAAGATGCCGGACGCACGGATAACGAATACCTGGCGCGTGTGGTGGAAGCCGTTATCAAAGCGGGCGCTACGGTGGTGAATATTCCCGATACCACCGGTTACTGCCTTCCCGGTGAGTATGGTGCGAAGATAAAATATCTGATGGAGCATGTGGACGGCATTCATAACGCTGTCATCTCCACGCATTGCCACAACGACCTGGGAATGGCTACTGCCAATACAATGGCAGGTGTGCTGAACGGAGCCCGCCAGGTGGAAGTTACTATCAACGGTATCGGCGAACGTGCCGGAAATACTTCGCTCGAAGAGGTGGCTATGATTATCAGATGTCATAAGGATATTGATATTGAAACCAATATCAACACGCAGAAGATTTACCCTACCAGCCGTATGGTATCCAGCCTGATGAATATGCCGGTGCAGCCTAACAAGGCAATCGTAGGCCGTAATGCCTTTGCGCACTCGTCGGGCATTCATCAGGACGGCGTATTGAAGAATGTGCAGACTTATGAGATTATCGACCCGCACGATGTGGGCATCGATGACAACTCTATCGTACTGACCGCCCGTAGCGGACGCGCTGCCTTGAAGAACCGCCTGCAGGTGTTGGGCGTGTCTCTGGATCAGCAGAAACTGGATAAGATTTACGAAGATTTCCTGAAACTTGCCGATAAGAAGAAAGATATTAACGACGATGATATTCTGGTATTGGCAGGTGCGGACCGCTCGCAGAATCATCGTATCAAACTGGAATACTTGCAGGTGACGAGCGGCGTAGGTGTCCGTTCGGTAGCCAGCATCGGGCTGAACATTTCGGGTGAGAAGTTCGAGGCCGCCGCCAGCGGAAACGGTCCGGTAGATGCCGCAATCAAAGCCCTGAAGAAGATAATAGACCGCCACATGACGTTGAAGGAGTTTACCATTCAGGCCATCAGCAAGGGGAGTGATGATATGGGTAAGGTGCACATGCAGGTGGAATATGATAACCGTATCTACTATGGCTTCGGCGCCAATACGGATATTATAGCTGCGTCGGTGGAAGCGTATATAGACTGTATTAATAAATTTTAGCGGTTAGTGATTAACGATTAGTGATTAGCGGTTAGTGATTAACGATTAGTGATTGATAATTTGTAATTAATACTTATTCTGATGAATACATTATTTGATAAAATTTGGGATGTCCACGTTGTACAGAAGGTGGAAGACGGCCCTACACAACTTTACATAGACAGGCTTTATTGCCATGAAGTGACCAGCCCGCAGGCTTTTGCCGGATTGCGTGCCAGGGGAATCAAGTGTTTCCGTCCGGAAAAGATATTCTGCATGCCCGACCATAATACGCCGACGCACGACCAGGATAAACCTATCGAAGACCCCGTGTCAAAGACGCAGGTGGATACGCTTGCCAAGAATGCGGAAGATTTCGGACTGGAGCATTTCGGCATGATGGACAAGAAGAACGGCATTATCCATGTGGTGGGTCCGGAACGCGGGCTGACCTTGCCGGGCATGACGATTGTATGCGGTGACTCGCATACGTCCACTCACGGCGCAATGGGGGCGGTGGCTTTCGGCATCGGTACGAGCGAAGTGGAAATGGTGATGGCTTCGCAGTGTATTCTGCAAACCCGCCCCAAGACGATGCGCATTACCGTAGACGGCAAATTGGGTAAAGGGGTGACCGCCAAAGATGTGGCGCTCTATATGATGTCCAAGATGACTACCAGCGGCGCTACGGGCTACTTTGTGGAGTATGCCGGAGAGGCGGTGCGCAGCCTGTCTATGGAAGGACGCCTTACGCTGTGCAACCTCAGCATAGAAATGGGTGCGCGCGGCGGTATGGTTGCTCCGGACGAAACGACCTTCGAGTACATTAAGGGACGCGAATATGCTCCGAAAGGCGAAGCGTGGGACAAGGCGCTGGCATACTGGAAAACATTGAAAAGCGATGAGGATGCCGTGTTCGATAAGGAAGTACGCTTCGACGCCGCCGACATCGAGCCGATGATTACCTACGGAACCAATCCGGGTATGGGCATGGGCATCACGCAGCACATCCCCGCTACCGAGGGCATGGGCGAGGCCGCCAAGGCGTCTTTTATGAAGTCGATGGAGTATATGGGCTTCCGGCCGGGTGAACCGTTGTTGGGCAAGAAGATTGATTACGTGTTCTTGGGTGCTTGTACCAACGGCCGTATCGAGGATTTCCGTGCATTTGCCTCTATCGTGAAAGGCCGTAAGAAAGCGGCGGATGTAGTGGCATGGCTGGTTCCCGGTTCGTGGATGGTAGATGCGCAGATACGTGAGGAAGGCTTGGACAAAGTGCTGGAAGAGGCGGGATTCGCTATCCGCCAGCCGGGATGTTCGGCTTGTCTGGCGATGAATGATGACAAAGTGCCCGCCGGGAAATATGCGGTGTCCACCAGTAACCGTAACTTTGAGGGACGTCAGGGGCCGGGTGCACGCACATTGCTTGCCAGTCCGCTGGTGGCTGCGGCAGCGGCGGTGACGGGGGTGATTACAGACCCGAGGGAGTTTATCTAAATCAAGGTTCACTACAGAGGGAGAAACTGAGGGCCTATGTCCTCTGTAGTGAAGAAAGAACAATCAAATAACAGCAACAATGAAACAGAAATTCAATATCATCAACAGCACTTGTGTACCTCTTCCGTTGGAGAATGTGGATACCGACCAGATAATCCCTGCACGTTTCCTGAAAGCCACCACGAAAGAAGGCTTTGGCGAGAACTTGTTTCGCGACTGGCGGTATGACAAGCAAGGCAACAAAATAGAATCTTTCGTACTGAACGACCCTACCTACGGCGGACAAATCCTTGTGGCCGGCAAGAACTTCGGTTCGGGAAGCAGCCGCGAGCATGCGGCATGGGCCATTGCCGACTATGGTTTCCGCGTGGTGGTGAGCAGCTTTTTTGCAGATATCCATAAGAACAACGAACTGAATAATTTCGTGCTTCCCGTGGTGGTGAGCGAACCGTTCCTGAAAGAACTTTTCGACTCGGTTTTCGCCAATCCCAAAACGGAAGTGGAAGTGAACCTACCCGAACAGACCATTACCAACAAGGCCACGGGCAAGAGCGAGCATTTTGAAATCAATGCCTACAAGAAACACTGCCTGATGAACGGATTGGAC
>ENA-OOST01000211-OOST01000211.1-human-gut-metagenome-genome-assembly--contig:-NODE-211-length-9117-cov-1.387001_pt1 | contig 9117 bp, 9 predicted proteins | sample MGYA00241316_ERZ501227 | MGnify/ENA primary metagenome ERZ501227 (study PRJEB25962, sample SAMEA2042498) | human gut metagenome | biome: human gut; feature: human-associated habitat; material: faeces...
TTCATCTAAATCTTCCTTAGATTCAATAATAATTTTATAGTTGTCATCTAAGCTTTCTTTTACTTCTTCATAAAATCTTCTTATATTTTCATTATTCATATTTGTTCTTCCTTTCATATTTATTTTTAAATATATCATCATAACCGATTCGTAGCATACCTAATAATAATATTATTATCATCCTCTTTTATTTTTCCCTTGTTAAGTAGTTCATAGAATATTTTTTGAGATACTAATTTTTTATATGTATTTTCTAATTGTTCCTTCTTTACTCCAACTGCACTTAAAATCTCATAAGCTCTTTGTGGGCTTACCCTAAAAAAAAGAGCTTCATCCTTTAAATATTCTTTTATCTTTAAATTAATACTACAATCAACTTTTTTACTTTTTAAAACGTTTATTGTAGCCTCATTCATTATGGTGATAACGCTAAATTCATTCATTCGCTTGTTCTCCTTTGAATTCTACTTTTTACACTATTTTACAATATTTTCTTCCTTATATCAATACTTCCTTATAAAAAAGAGTATTTGCTTTTTTATATTTTTACTGTATAATATCATTAGTTTATATACTGGAGTGTGAAATAATATGATAGATAGAGAACAAAATCCAGAATTTATTAATTCGTTTTTGGATTATTCAATAACAATATTAAATAAATCTCCTAACTCTATAAAGGAATACAATTATGACTTAGCTATGTTTTTTAAATATATGAAAATACACTTTCATCTAACTAATGAAAGTGATTTTACCCAAATTGATATTAAGGATTTCCCATTAGAAAAAGTAAAGGACATTAAACTAGATGATATTCATTCTTTTATTGCATACCTAGCTACAAATTTAAAATCTAAAGCAGCTACACGTGCAAGAAAAATATCTACCATACGAATATTTTTTAATTATTTGACCAACAAAGCTCATATACTAGAAATAAATCCTGCTCAGACACTGGAAACCCCAAAGCAAGATAAGCGCATACCTAAGTATCTTTCTCTTGACGACAGTAAAAAGCTTTTAAATATAACTGCTTCAGAAGAAAATCGCAATAAAGAAAGAGATTATGCTATTATAACTTTATTTTTAAATTGTGGCATGCGTTTGTCAGAGTTAGTTGGAATAAATATTAAAGATATAGATTTTAATGAATGTAAACTTAATGTTATTGGAAAAGGAAACAAAGAACGAACTATATATTTGAATAAAGCCTGTATGAACGCAATAGATGGCTATTTAAATATAAGACCTAAGGAAAAAATACAATATAATTCTAAAGATGCTTTATTTTTAAGTGAGCGTAGAGAAAGGATTAGCAACAGAACTGTTCAATATATAGTAAAACAGGAACTGCTAAAAGCTGGGTTAGATATAAATAAATATTCTGTTCATAAATTAAGACATACAGCTGCTACCTTGATGTATAAATATGGAAATGTAGATATAAGAGCTTTACAAGAATTGCTAGGACATGCTAGCATATCTACAACAGAAATATATACCCATGTAGATAACGAGCAAGTTCGAAATGCTGTGGAAAGCAATCCTTTAAGTAATTTTAATTAATATATCAAGGTGTTTGCATAATAGCAGACACCTTGATATTTGTTTAAATTAGTATAGGTTGAACCTGCTCTTTCTCAAGAGCTTTTTCTAATGTAGGAATTATATATTTAGGATCAAAAACTAACGAACGTGGTTTGGTTATTGGATTATCTTGTCTAAATGGGACAAAAAAATAATTATTTCTATTAAGTAATTTTCCTATATTTTCTGCACTTCCAGCTAATCCATCATTTGTAGAAATAGCTATTACTACAGGATTATTATTTCTTAAATGAGATTTTGTTGCCATTGTTCCTACATCATCTGTTATTCCGTTGGCCAACTTTCCAATTGTATTCCCAGTTGCTGGTGCAATTATTAGTATATCAGTTAATCCTTTGGGTCCAATTGGTTCTGCTCCTTGTATTGTGTGTATTATTTCTTTGTTTGTTATTTCTTCAATCTCTTTTATAAACTCTTGTGCGGTTCCAAATTTTGTGTCCATATTATATGCATTTCTAGACATTATTGGAATTACTATTCCTCCTTCTTCAACAATTTTCTTAATTTGAGGGATAGTATGTTTAAATGTACAAAAAGAACCTGTTAGTACAAATCCAATTCTTTTATCTTTAATTTTCAAAAAATCACCCCACTCTCTAATTTCAAATTACTATATAATATGAAATTATGTAAATAGAGTGAGGTGTTAATTAATTATTTTATATAATAAAATCAGTTATATTATTTTGTAACAAGTTCCTTTGTATCTCTCGCAATCATTAATTCTTCGTTTGTAGGTATAACAAATACTTTCACTTTAGAATCCGGTGTAGAGATTTCTATTTCTTTTCCTCTACAGTTGTTAGCTTCTGTATTTATTTTGACTCCTAAGAATTCCAGATAAGCACAAACCTTTTCTCTTACATCTATTCCGTTTTCTCCAACTCCTCCTGCAAATGTTATTACATCAACACCATTCATTTGAGCAGCAAATCTTCCTATATATCCTACAACTTGGTAGATAAAATTATCTATTGCAAGTTCTGCTCTTTTATTTCCATTTAGTATTTCTTTTTCTATATCTCTATCGTCGGCACTTATTCCAGACAATCCTAATTTTCCAGATTTTTTATTTAATATATTATCCATTTCTTTAGCTGATAATCCTTCTTTTTCCATTAGAAATGTTACTATTGATGGATCTATGTCTCCAGAACGTGACCCCATTGGTACACCTGCTAAAGGTGTTAATCCCATTGAAGTATCTACAGATTTTCCATTTTTTACTGCACAAAGGCTTGCTCCTTGTCCCAGGTGACAAGTAATTATTTTTAAATCTTCTATTGGTTTGTTTACTATTTCTGCGACTCTATTAGATACAAATCTATGAGAGGTTCCATGGAATCCATATTTACGAATTTTATATTTCTCATAATATTCATATGGTATTGCATACATATATGCTTTAGGATCTAATGTTTGATGAAATGCTGTATCAAATACACCTACCATTGGAACATTTGGTAATGCTTTTTTGCAAGCTTCTATTCCTGTTATTCCAGCAGGATTATGTAGTGGAGCTAAAGGAATGCACTCTTTGATAGCATTAATAACCTCATCTGTTATAACAACAGAACCACTAAATTTCTCTCCTCCATGAACAACTCTATGTCCAACTGCATTTATTTCTTTTAGATCAGAAATAACTCCATATTCTTTATCTAATAATTGTTCCAAAAGTAAATTCATTGCTTCCTCATGGTTTGCTATTTCTTTTTCTATTCTGTGTTTTTCTCCATTTACTGTATGTGTTAAAAAAGATCCTCCTAATCCTATTCTCTCTAAATATCCCTTTGCCATAACTTCTTCTGTTTCCATATCAATTAATTGATATTTTAATGATGAACTCCCACAATTTACTACTAAGATTTTCATTTTACATCCTTCTTTCTTATATATTTTTTTCTTGTGCTTGAACACAAGTAAATGCCACAACTCCAACTATATCCTCACTACTGCAACCTCTTGATAAATCATTTACTGGTTTTGCAATTCCTTGACACATTGGTCCATATGCTTCCGCTTTTGCTAATCTTTGTACTAACTTATATCCAATATTGCCAGCATTTAAATCTGGAAATACTAGTGTATTTGCAACTCCTGCCACATTGCTTTCTTTTGCTTTGCTTTTAGCAACTTCTGGAATTATTGCTGCATCTAATTGCAATTCTCCGTCACACATTAAATCCGGCATTTGTTCTTTTAACAATTTAGTTGCATCAATAACTTTTTGTGTATCTTCTGAATTTGCGCTTCCGTGTGTTGAATAAGAAAGCATCGCAACTTTTGCAGGTTTTCCTATTAGTTGTTCAAAACTCTTACTTGATGATTTCGCTATTTCGGCAAGTTCTTCTGCATTTGGTTTTTCAACTAATCCACAATCACTAAATACAAATATTCCATTTTCTCCATATGAACAATTTGGAACAATCATTACGAAAAATGAAGAAACTAATTTTGTATTTGGTGCTGTTTTTAATATTTGTAATGCAGGTCTTAATGTATCTGCTGTTGAATGATATGCTCCTGAAACCAAACCATCCGCATCTCCCTGTTTTACAATCATCATTCCTAAGTATGTTTCGTTTAATAACAATTCTTTCGCTTTCTCTATTGTCATACCCTTTGCTTTTCTTAATTCAAATAAAGCATTGGCATATTCATTATGTTTTTCAAAATTATGTGGATTTATTATTTTTGTTCCTCTAATATCTAAACCATTTTGATTGGCCACTTTTTCAATTTCTGTTTCATCACCTATTAAAATTATATTAGCAAATTTCTCTTTTACAATAGTATCCACTGCTTTTAAAACCCTAATATCATTGCTTTCTGGTAATACTATAGTTTTAATTTGCTCTTTCGCTCTTTGTTTAATTTCATTTATAAAGCTCATTTAACTCTTCCCTTCTGTATATAAACTAAACAATATTATATAAAGAAATTTCCAAAAGCACAAGTACTTTTGGAAATTTCTTTTCTACCGCATTGACAATATTGACAATGCCAATACAGTAAAAAATGTGCCCTCAAGAGTCATTGATACTCTTGACTACCTTAAAATGCAAGTATGCTTTATAACTTCCTTGCTCAATCTTAAGGTAGTATTCATGCATTGCCCAGGCTTCTAAGCCAAGAAGTGCACGTTCATTCTCATGTTCTGTTGGGAAAGTTTCCATCTCTCGCCAACCACAGAATTCAGTAAGAATACTTACCTTTACCTCCTCTTTCGAAAACATTTTCAGGGTAAGTGTGCAAGGCATATTAAGCTCTGGGCATTCGCTCTGACTTTCCCTGTATGAGGGAGAAATGGGTAAAGTCATTTCCCACCCATCTCCTTCGACAACCGCTTTTTTCAATGGCATTCGCCATTGAAATGCTAGCATTAAAATGACAAGCATTATGGCAATAATGCCTGTTTCTGCTAGTCTTTTGTTCTGCTTGTAGATAAAATATCTATTCCGCACTTTTTGTACCTCTCTTTCATCAGTGTATTATTACTAAAGTATACTAAATTTTAATTTTTCTGTCAATGTCAATGATTTTTGAAAATGTCCCAAAAGATTTTAAATATAAGCCCTAAAATTTTGATTTTTTAGGATTAGTTTTTGGGGTCAGGGTACTTGAGTAATTTTTAAATTTTGTTTTTCTATGAATTTTTCAAATGATTGTCTCTTGAATGGATGTACCATTTGAGGAATGTAAATTTTCTTTGGTTCAGTTGGCAATATTTCATCAAAATTTTGCGATTTTAATTGAACTTTTGGTATTTCTTCAAGGGCAAACATACTATCTTCTACTGTAGCATATAAAGATTTATCAAATGCTTCAATTACCATACATTTAGTACCTTTTCCAAAATATATTGGTGTACTAACATAATTTATGGTTCTGTAATGTTTCTTTTTAAAACAAATTGAATGACCTGTATCTACTATCCTACGAGATAAAACAGCTAAGGTTAAATTAATTTTTTGTAAACTAGGTTGCTTTTCAAAAACAGATTTGGTATTATCTATATATAGAGCGAACTTTGAATTGCATTTGTCTATGAAAGATGGTAAGAAGTTGTTGGCTTCTTCAATTGTAGTTATGTTGGCTAATCTGAGTTCAGGTATTAATCTTAGCTGAAATGATTCAAAAAGTCTTTCAATACGAGGCTTAAATTCAGGTACACTACTTGTTTCAATTGCTGTTAACTTTATCCGAATAATACTTTAGGCATACAATACATTATCTATTTTCCTAGTTTAAAATTGTATTCTAAACATTAAGGGTATGGGCATTCCCATAATAGAATTTATGCGAGAGTACAAATTCAGTGCTGGCTAGACATATATTTTATTCCCGTATTCAAGAAAATAAAAACTTACGAACTTTTAAGTCCGTAAGTTGATTTCAAATGGAGCTACTGGGCAGAATCGAACTGCCGACCTACAGGTTACGAATCTGTTGCTCTACCAACTGAGCTACAGTAGCATGTATTTTAAGTATACTATAATCATTTTTTGTTTGCAATAGTTCTGCATCATTAAATTTAAAATTATGGCAATATTACAGGGCTGTCCCTGATTGTTCAAATGGAACAATTGGGGACTGTCCCTAATTTGGCATCTTTAAAAATGTTTTCCTTTTTTCTTTTTTAAGTCATCGTTTGGGTCTTCATTTGTTTCTTCAAAATTATTATTTTCTATTTTCTCTTTTGTTTCATATTGGTCTAAATACTCGTTTTTGTTTTGTTCATATTCTCCATTATTTGTTGCTTTTTCTTCTTTATTTTTTTTGCCTGCATTTAATTTATCTCTTTTAATTATTAACAATAATATTATTAAGCTTATTATTCCTGCTATAATATAGAATATTTCTTTTGCTGATAGTTTAGGCAATATTCCTTGTTTTTCTGCTTGTTGTACTGGTTTGTTTACTGTTATCTGATATGTTGTTGTTTCATCTGTTTTAGTTGATTTCAATAATATTGTTATTACATTTTCTCCATCTTGTAAATTGCTATTTCCCAAAATCTCTATTGTAGTATTTTCGTCACTTGTTGTAGCATTTACTTTTAATTCATTTATTTCACTATTGCTTAGTATAGCTGTATATGCAAATATGTCTGGTGAAAATGCTGGCTCTATGTTGATTCCTTCTATAGTTAGTGCTGATAATCTCAAACTTGATTGCACAGTTTTTTCTCTTGTAGCAGTTATTATATATGTTCTAGTTGTTCCATCTTCTGCTGTTACTAATATTTTAACTATATTATCTCCTTCTACTAATTTATCATTTCCAGAGATTTCAACTTTTGATTTGCTATCTTCTGCCTCTGCTATAATATCTAACTTTTCTATACTATTTGGAACTTTGATTGTATAGTCTGTAACATCTTTTTTAAATTCTGGTGTTAGTCCTTCTGGTTTTACTTCTAGTTTTGCTAAATTTTTGTTTGTTGATTTTTCTTCATTTTTAGGTTGTTCTTTCGGTTTTTGTTCTTCTGCTTTTGGCTGTGTTGTAGTTAAATATTCACTGTATATATACCCTGTTGAACCGTTAAATGATACCTTGCTCCAACCGTTATCGCCTTTTCCTATGCGCGTTACACTTTTGCCTGCTCCTAATGAACCTATTATTCCACTACTTGTTGACCAACTTTTTCTTACATTTACTTCCGTAGTTGCATAAACAGTTTCATTTACTGATGTGAATTTTGGTTCTGTTGGTGTAGTATTTCCACCTGCATTGCCACCTGTACTTCCTCCACCTGTTGTATTATTGTTCTGTTTTGCTTTTACGGTTACTGTATCCGTTTTAGGTTTAAGTAGATTTTCGTCTTTGACCAATTCTCCTGTTGTAGATGAAGAAATACCAGTTTCTTCATCTGGGCTAATTGTCACTGTTGCTTTTCCCACACTTTTTGCCGTAACAATTATTTTTTCATCTGCCCTTCCATCGTCAATAAAAACAGACGAAATATTAACTGAAACATTTTGACTATGCGATATATTAAACTTTCCTGTTAATCCTGTCGCTGTTATTGTTATATTGTATGACTCTCCTACTGTTACAGAATCCCTTCCAGACGTTATGCTAAAACTTGCAGCCTCTGCACTTGTACTAATTACTAATAAAATCATTACTATAGCAATAATAATACTTATTGCAACTTTTGTTTTTTTCCTTCTCATTTTTTATTTTCCTTTCGTAGAATTTTTTATATTTCTATTTTGCCTTTCCCCATTATGTAATTTTTTACTCTAACATAATCTGCTGCCGTTGTTTTCTTATCTGAATCGACATCTGCACTTTCTCTTTCTACATTGTTTAATGTTTTTTTGCCCATAATATGGTTTTTTATTTTAACATAATCTGCTGCTGTTATTCTAGCATCACCGTCTATGTCACCTTTTACTATTATTATATATTCTTTTTCTTCTATTATTACTTTATATCCTGTTCCTACATTACCCGTTTTTATCTCTTCATTACCCTTTTTAATTATTGTATTATTGTATTTTGTCTGTTTTCCACTGTTGTTTTTGGCACACACATTAAATTTGTTCCATCTATCTTAAAGATGTCATTTGTATTTTCTGGCTCTTGAGGTTCTTGTGGTTTATCACTTTCTATAGGTTCAATATTTTGTTCTGAGCCACCTGCTCTTGCCACATAACCAATAATTCCATTTCCTGTAACAACTTTATCCCATGTATACCCATTTTTATTAGAAACTGCTTTTTGTGTTCTTGTTAATATTGTACCCTTTTCTACAATTGTTAGACATTTAGCGTCTATTCCTGGATTTTCTCTTATCTTAAGGCCATATTCACATACAACCTTTACTAATTCATTACCCGAGTCATCTGAACCTGAACTTACTATATTTAAATATTTTGAAGCTAAATATCCCTGCGTTCCATTGTTTAATTTTACTTTATACCAATTGTATCCATCTACACCATTGTATTGGCCTTTTTCAATTATTGTAAGTGCTTGTCCCTCTGTTAATGTAGTAATTACTGTTGTATTTGATGTTCCTGGCCCGTTTCTTAAATTTACATCTGTATTTGCAATTGCTCTTTCACTGCAATTAGTTATGTCACTAATTCGCTTTATATAAGTTGAATTAATATATCCCTTTGTTCCATTTGCTAATACTACTTTGTCCCATCTTATTCCATCATTTGTAGAAACTCCTATTTCTATTCTTAATATTTTTGCTCCTTTTTCTAGTGTTGCTATATTTGTTGCTGAACTTTTTGCTTCTTTTTTTATGTCGGCTTTTGAATTAAGTTCTACATTTTGTGTTACAATTGTTTGACTTCCTGGATATGGGCAATTCTGTTTTGGCATGTTCTCATATACTGGTATTAAAAAATTAAATGGTATCTCATTACTTGTATTTATAAATCCAAGCTTTTTGTAAGCACCTCTTACTTCTTCACCTTCAGTTTTTGCAGCTGATACATTTTGCATATATTGGTGATAATATAACTCTGTTTCATAGTCATC
>ENA-OOST01000223-OOST01000223.1-human-gut-metagenome-genome-assembly--contig:-NODE-223-length-8866-cov-1.732720_pt1 | contig 8866 bp, 7 predicted proteins | sample MGYA00241316_ERZ501227 | MGnify/ENA primary metagenome ERZ501227 (study PRJEB25962, sample SAMEA2042498) | human gut metagenome | biome: human gut; feature: human-associated habitat; material: faeces...
GGTGTTCCGCAAGCATGGCAAGACGTTCCACATCACGGTGGGCAATCCCATCTCGGTTGAGGAACAGATGAAGCACATGGGCTCACAGAAAGAGTTCGGAGAATTCCTGCGCGAACAGACCTACCGTTTGCGCAACGTGAAATGAACGACAGTCAGATGATAACACCGCAACAGATTCAGCAGGCAAAGTCGCGATTCGGAATCGTGGGCAATGCTCCGGCGCTCACCGAGGCCGTGAGCCGCGCGTTGCGTGTGGCTCCCATCGATCTGTCTGTACTTGTCACGGGCGAAAGCGGGTCGGGAAAGGAGTTCTTCCCGCAGATCATTCATGCGTTTTCGCCGAGGAAGCATTCGCGCTACATCGCCGTGAACTGCGGAGCCATCCCCGAGGGCACCATCGATTCCGAGTTGTTCGGGCATGAAAAAGGCGCCTTCACCGGTGCCGTGGCCACACGAAAGGGTTATTTCGAGGAGGCCGATGGTGGCACGATATTTTTGGACGAGGTGGCGGAGCTGCCCCTGACCACTCAGGCGCGCCTGCTGCGCGTGCTCGAGAGTGGTGAATTCATTAAAGTAGGTTCATCCAAAGTACAAAAGACGGATGTACGTATTGTTGCCGCTACCAATGTAAACTTGACACAAGCCATTGCTGACGGACGTTTTCGTGAAGACTTGTATTACCGTTTGAACACAGTTCCTATTCAGGTCCCTCCATTGCGCGAACGCGGTGAAGACGTGGTGCTGCTGTTCCGAAAGTTTGCTTCGGACTTTGCAGAAAAGTACCGTATGCCTGCCATTCAGCTGACTGATGATGCCAAACAAGTGCTGCTGACATATCCATGGCCCGGTAATGTGCGTCAGTTGAAGAATATAACGGAACAGATTTCCATTATTGAAACCAATCGTGAAATCAACGCTTCTATTTTGAAGAATTACCTGCCCGAACAGAGCAATGTGCAGCGCCTGCCTGCCTTGTTTGGTGTAAAGAATGAAAGTAAAAGTTTTGAAAGCGAACGCGAAATACTGTATCAGGTGCTTTTTGACATGCGCCAGGATGTCACCGAATTGAAAAAACTGGTACACGAAATTATGACCGAACGGGCAACTATGGGAAATCAGGGTGCGACACCTACTGCTTATTATGCATCTGCTCCAGCGGTAGTAGCTTCAGTACCTGCTGCCGGAGTGCCTACTATAATACACCCTTCCGTGAAATCAGCTCAGGAAGTAGATGAGGATATTCAAGACACGGAAGAGTATGTTGAAGAATCTCTCTCATTGGATGAAGTGGAAAAAGAAATGATACGCAAGGCACTTGAAAAGCATCACGGAAAGCGCAAAAGTGCGGCTAAAGATTTGAATATATCGGAGCGTACGCTATACAGAAAGATAAAAGAATATGGATTGGATTAAGAAAATAACGTTGATATCGGCGTTAGCAGGTTTGGTGTGCGTGGTAGTTTCCTGCCGCATCTCTATGGGACTTGCTCCGATAAGTTCTATTGATTACAGCAAAGTGAAGACTATTACAATTGCCGAATTTCCTAATCGTGCCGAGTACGTGTATGCTCCCATGACTACGGAGTTTAACCAGAAACTTAAGGATATGTTTATCCAGCAAACACGTTTGCAATTGGTGAATGCCAACGGCGATCTGGAAATAGACGGTGAGATAACGGGTTATAACCAATACAATGAAGCTGTAGCAGCTGATGGCTATTCTTCTAAAGTGAAGCTGACTATGACCGTAAACGTGCGTTATGTAAACAATACCAATCATGAGGAAGATTTTGAACAACAGTTTTCCGCTTTCCAGACTTATGATTCCTCCTTGCTGCTGACTGATGTGCAGGATGATCTGATAAGTAAAATGATAAAGGATATCACAGAACAAATATTTAATTCAACCGTAGCTAACTGGTAATTGAGGAATGACTTCTGCCTATTTGCAACAATGGATACAGCATCCTGAAATGTTGAACAAGGATACTTTGTACGAGCTTCGTACTCTGCTGGTCCGTTATCCCTATTTTCAGTCGCTTCGGCTGCTGTATCTTAAGAATCTATATTTGCTGCACGATGTCACATTCGGAGCAGAGCTGCGTAAGGCTGTTCTGTATGTGGCAGACAGACGTGTATTGTTTTATTTGATAGAAGGTGACCGCTATAGGTTGAAATCACAAAAGTCACCTTTACTTTCTTCCAAAGTGCCGGAAGAAGAACCTAATGTAGACCGTACACTCTCTTTGATAGATGCTTTTCTGGCAACAGTTCCCGAAGAGCATTCGCAGGTTACAGAATTGGATTATGCAATGGATTACACAACTTATCTGTTGCAGGATGACGGACAGAATGATTCTGAACCAACCGGTGGGAAGGAAGTCCCTAAACTGCGCGGACACGAACTGATAGATGGATTTATACGTAAGAGCGAGTCGTCGGAATCATCTGTATTTGAAAGATCGGTATGTCCTGAGAAAGTTCTCGTATCTCCGGAAGAAAAGGAGGCATCTCTTGAAGATAAGGAAGTGATTTCCGAGCAAAAAGAGACTTTCTCCGCTTCCCTTTCAAAAAACGAATATTCTACTTCCGAAGACGATGAAAATGATGATGGACAGATTCGTCAGGAAGATGTGGATGATAGCTGTTTTACAGAAACTTTGGCTAAAATCTATATTAAACAGCACAGATATGATAAAGCACTTGAAATTATTAAAAAATTAAGTTTGAATTATCCAAAAAAAAATGCTTACTTTGCAGACCAAATCAGATTTTTGGAGAAATTGATTATTAACGCTAAATCAAAATAACAAAATGTATTTATTATTAGTTATCTTAATGGTGATCGCATCCATATTGATGTGTTTCATTGTGTTGATTCAGAATTCCAAAGGCGGTGGTCTGGCTTCGGGTTTCTCATCATCCAATCAAATCATGGGTGTACGCAAGACTACTGACTTTCTGGAAAAGGCAACATGGAGTCTCGCTGTGTTTTTGGTGGTGATGAGTGTTGCTTCCGCTTACGTTATCCCTTCTGCTTCTCACAAAGGCGGTGATGTGATTTTGGAACAGGCACAGCAAGAAGAGAAGACGAACCCGTACAATATGCCCGTAGGTACAGCTGCTCCGAAAGCTGAGCAACCGGCTGAAGCAGCTCCTGCAACAACAGCTCCTGCTGCTACGGATGCTGCAGAACCGGCTGGAAATTAATTTTGAGAAATAACTGTAATTTCTTGACAGGTGGAGTTGTACAATTTATGTTGTACAATTCTGCCTGTTTTTATTTATAGTCTTTTATATTTGGTTATTTTTGTAGCCAGATAAGATTCATTTGAAATTATAAACCATATTATAATATTATAATGACAACTACTGACAAAATTCACCAGACGCTACGCGATTCGGCAGGTATGCGTTGGTTGGTATTGCTGCTTTTAGCATTTGCTATGTTCTGTTCATATATTTTTATGGACATACTTTCACCTATTAAAGACTTGATGCAGTCCACGCGTGGCTGGGATTCTACAGCATTCGGTACAATGCAGGGGTCTGAGACATTCCTTAATGTATTCGTATTTTTCCTTATTTTCGCAGGTATTATCCTCGATAAAATGGGTGTACGTTTTACTGCAATTCTTTCCGGTGCTGTGATGCTTGTCGGAGCTACCATCAATTGGTATGCGGTGACAGACGCTTTTCAGGGAAGTGGACTTCAAACTTGGTTTACCAACAACCTGAATTATATTCCCGGTTTCGATGAGTTGGGTATCTCTCCATTCTATAGAGGTATGCCGGCATCAGCTAAATTTGCGGCAATAGGTTTCATGATTTTCGGTTGCGGTGTCGAGATGGCGGGTATTACGGTGTCTCGCGGTATCGTTAAGTGGTTCAAAGGCCGTGAAATGGCGCTTGCTATGGGGTCTGAAATGGCGCTTGCCCGTTTGGGAGTTGCCACTTGCATGATTTTCTCTCCGGTATTTGCTAAATTAGGGGGTGTTATTGATGTTTCCCGTTCAGTGGCATTTGGTGTTGTGCTATTGCTTATCGCACTTATTATGTTTATTGTCTACTTCTTCATGGATAAGAAACTTGACGAGCAGACGGGTGAGGCTGAGGAGAAAGACGATCCGTTCAAGATCAGCGATCTCGGTACTATTTTGTCCAGTGGCGGATTCTGGTTGGTAGCGCTTCTTTGTGTACTTTATTATTCTGCTATATTCCCGTTCCAGAAATATGCCGTAAATATGCTGCAATGTAATTTGGTATTCAAGGAAGTACCCACCGACTCTTTCTGGGCTACTAATACGGTGACAATTCTTCAGTACTGCATTATGCTTGTCGTTGCGGGTGCTTCTTTTGCAAGTAATTTTATGAAGAAGGCAAGTATGAAGTATGGCTTGCTTACCCTTGCCGGAGTATTGCTCACTGTCTTCTGTTATATGGGTTATATGCGTCAGAGTGCCGAAACAGTATTTGCAGTCTTCCCTTTGCTTGCTGTAGGTATAACACCGATACTTGGCAACTATGTTGACCATAAAGGTAAGGCAGCTTCGATGCTGATGATAGGTTCCATGTTACTGGTTCTTTGCCATCTTACTTTCGCGTTTGTTCTTCCTGAGTTCAGAGATAATGCGGTAGGTGGTGTTGTGATAGCTTATCTTACTATATTGGTACTTGGTGCAAGTTTTTCACTGGTTCCTGCTTCTTTATGGCCCAGTGTTCCTAAATTGGTTGATGCCAAGATTATAGGCAGTGCTTACGCGCTTATTTTCTGGGTGCAGAATATTGGTCTTTGGCTCTTCCCGCTTCTAATCGGAAAGGTACTTGATAAAACCAATACGCAGCTTGTTGCTGATTTAAAGAACGGTGTGATTACTCCGGAAGAGGCTGCCGTTTCGTATGATTACACCGCACCGCTTGTAATGCTGGCTTGTCTTGGCGTTGCTGCTTTGGTACTGGGATTTATTCTTAAAGTTGTTGACAAGAAGAAAGGTCTTGGTTTGGAAGAACCTAATATCAAAGCTTGATAACGGTAATGTCAGATACAAAAGGAAAAGTAAACCTATTGGATACTGTTCCCGTTCAGTGCGGACATATTACAACCGAATGGGAAGGGGAGTACGCGATACTTTCCTTTCCTCGGTTTAAGTACGACTGGATGAGACGTTTTTTGTTGCCGAAGAGTATGTCGGCCGATATTCATGTGAAGCTGGAAGAACACGGTACTGCCGTATGGCGTTTGATAGATGGAAACCGAACCGTACAAGAGATAATCTCTCTGCTTACCGACCATTTCCAAAATGAAGATAACTATCCTTCTCGTGTCACTACTTACATTATGCAGTTGCAGAAAGATGGATTCATTCAGTTGAAAGTCGAGAGTTGAAAGTTACCATCTGGTATTACAATGCAGACCTGCTTTCAACTCTCGACTCTCAATTTCCTAATTGCTTTCTCTGTCTACCTTGATTAATCCACCGGTAGCTGTATCGAACAAAACTTTTATAGTAGAATTTTTATTGAATAGTACAGGTGCAAGATATTCTATAGTACCAAATTGTGTAACGGGCAGTTCACCATCGAATATCTTCTTGTTGTTGCCTGTTAATATAACATGGGCGCGTCCCGGAACGTTGTAAGCAACTCCGTCTACTTTTTTCTTACTGTCTTCTTCCGGAATGGCGGGAGTCTTCAAATCGGTTATGGATATATAATGCGGTTCGCCTGCCAAATCATCGTTTGCCACTATGCCCAATCGTTTGGAGAAGCGGAAAGCTACTTCATTGTTCATTTCTTTGGGAGTCAGGCGGATTGTAAACGTCTGAGGTTCTTCTTTCAAGGTTCCGGAGAACATCTCCGTCATAGCACGTTCCTGTAAGTTGAGGTTGTCGAGCATGATTTTGAGTTGGGCGCCATCCTGCGGCATATTGTCGGCTTCACCACGGAGAAGGGCATTTTTGCTTTCACGGATGTTATAGATTTCCTTGGCTACCAACTCCGCCATTTTAGCTCTGGAACTTGCCATGAGTATTTCTTCCGTAAGGAATTTACGCGGATCTATGATTTCTTGTGCGGCAGCGGTTATTTTGGTTGCCGGTATCGTATGGCTGTTAAGCGGTATGTTGATGGAACGGACAATGCCGTCTTCGGTAAGTTCCATTAGTGGGGCTACAGTCTTATCTTTCAACTTAACGAAGTATACATTATCTTTATCGGGTACTCCCGCCACGTGTGTTTGTACTTTGTCGATGGTCCAATAGATATTCGGATCGGCAGATACATTGTTCATGCGTAAGTAGCGGTCGGCATATTTACAGAACTCTCCGGGCATGTATGTATGTTTGGTAGCCTGTACTACAATTTCTATTTCGGTTTTAGGCAGGAGATAAGTTACTCCGTAGTCTTTACCGCGCATAATACCGGTGCTGACATCTGTTTGGGCATAGGCACTTGTAGCTATTAGAATGCCGGCCACCCATATCATTTTTTTCTTCATATTTCTCTATCGGTTTATAACTATGAATTTTAAATAACAAAGTTAACGAAGTTCTTTGTTCTTGGATATTCATTTACGAAAGATTAACTTTCAGTCAGACCATAAAATAGGAATGCTGCATGTCCTTATTCTTTCAGTACAACTTCAGCTATTCCTACACGGTCATCATTCAGTAAGATGCGCAAGTCACTGGCCGTGGTTCCTTTGAACGGATAGGAGATAAGTTCGCCGTATTGGCTGACAGTACCCGAATAGACAGTAAGGAACTGACCGCCTCCGCCTGAAAGCTGTATCTCGAACTCTGCCGGAAGTCCGTTGTCTCGCTTGAAAGCGATAGCAACTTCGTTTATTTTGCTTCCGTTCTTTAGGGCAAAGGTTATATAATCTCCTTTGTTACCCTGCCAGACCGTATTCTTTTGTTTATCAAGCACATTTGGGGCGTTTTCCATATCGGTACTTGCTGTTACGGGACTGACGGGATTTTGACTTTCAAGTGCTTGCAGGCGAGCTTGGTAATCTTCTACAGTAAGTATACCATTCAGCCGGATGTCTTCGGAGGACGCACCCGCCATGATGGCGAACTCGCCCGGTTCCACTGTCCATTTCATATCGGCATTCAACAATTCAAGATGCTTGCGGTCAAGAGTGAAAACTATTTCTTTGCTCTCTCCCGGCTTCAGGTGGATACGTTCAAAACCGGCAAGATTCTTTTCGTAGGTGGTGACACTGCTTAGAATATCGCGCGTGTAGAGTTGTACCACTTCGTCACCGGCACGTTTGCCGGTATTCGTTACTTTCAGTCGTACAGTGGCTTTTTGGTTGGGTGTGATTACTTTGGGAGTGATTTCGAGGTCGGAATACTCAAAAGTAGTATAGCTCAAACCGTAGCCGAAAGGATACAGTGCACCATTAATGCGTGACATATTGCCGTCCGGTCCCGGATTTTTACCGCCGTCTATCTGTGAAGCCGGTTTGTAGGGGAAGTTGAACGGGATTTGTCCTACTGTTTTAGGAAAAGTAACTGTCAGTTTGCCTCCGGGATTGTAATCGCCGAAGAGAATGTCGGCTACTGCCGTACCGCCTTTAGAGCCCGGATACCAGGCTTCAAGAATGGCAGGGACAAACTTGTCCGCCCAGTTTACGGATAGCGGACGACCGTTAATCAATATCAGTATAACAGGCTTGCCCGTGGCTTGTACGGCTTGCAGCAATTTCAACTGGTGTCCCGGTAATTCCAGGCTTGTGCGCGATTTGTTCTCACCGCAGGTACGTTGGCCACCACCCAGTACTACTACTGCTACATCAGCCTGACGGGCATTGGCTGCGGCACGGTCTATTTCGGTTTGTTCGTCAGGGGTAAGCGGGTATTCCATGATTTCGCTTTCAGGCCAATGGGCATCTACAAGGTTGCAACCTTTGGTATAAAGCACTTCGGCCTTACCCTGTGCTTTCTCGCGGATTCCTTCGAGGACAGTAGTAACCTCTACGGCGAGTGGTCCGTAATGTGTCAGAGCATAACCTTCTTCATCGGCATTCGGACCACAGACGGCAATCTTCTTTATCTTATCGATATTCAGCGGCAGTGTATTATCTGTATTTTTCAGCAATACGATGGATTCGCGAGATGCCTGTAGGGCAACGGCTTCATTGGCTTCCTTCTCCACTTCATCGTCAGCTCCGGCAAGGTCTGTTTGATAGGGAGCATCGAACAGACCGATAAGGAACTTTACCCGAAGGATGTCACGCACACGGTCATTGATAACTTCTTCACTCAGTCCGCCTTCCTTTACGAGTTCGCGTAGCGGAAGTACGAATGAGTCGGGCGAGCGGAATGTACAACGTACGTTGAGGCCTGCTTCCACGCTTTGGCGTACGGCTTCTTTCATGTCTTTGGCGGTGTTATGCTTGGTATAGAGATATTCTACGGCATCGCTGTCCGATACCACATATCCCCGGAAACCCATTTCCTTGCGGAGTCGGGTAGTCAGCCAATAATAGCTTCCCTGGATGGGAATGCCGTCGTAGTCGTTATAGGAACTCATCACGCCCAATAGCCCTGCTTCACGGATTACCCGTTTGAAAGGGTAGATGTGTATGTTTTCCACTTCGCGCGGCGGCATTTGCGGATCAACGCGCGCCATGCCTTCACGTGCTCCCTTATTGTTGCTGTATGCAGCAAAGTGTTTGGCAGTGGCGGCTACTTGGTGATTATGTTGCAGTCCGCGTACCATTTCGATACCCAGCTCGGCAACAAGATAGGGGGATTCGCCGTAGACTTCCTCATAGCGTCCCCAACGCTGGTCGCGGCCTACATCGAGGATGGGGGCGTAGACGTTGGTATAGCCCAGCATGCGGGCTTCGCGTCCGGTG
>ENA-OOST01000224-OOST01000224.1-human-gut-metagenome-genome-assembly--contig:-NODE-224-length-8845-cov-1.402503_pt1 | contig 8845 bp, 9 predicted proteins | sample MGYA00241316_ERZ501227 | MGnify/ENA primary metagenome ERZ501227 (study PRJEB25962, sample SAMEA2042498) | human gut metagenome | biome: human gut; feature: human-associated habitat; material: faeces...
AACTCTGTATATAACATTCATGTAAGTAATCCAAATGGTAAAAATAACACAGTAGAAAGCTTTAAACTAAATGGAAAAGAAATACCAGATAAGAAAATTGAGCTAAATTCTGCAGATGGAGTGTATAACATAGAAATACTTATGTAAACTAAATTTGATTTATATAAGAAAAAATGGTATAATTAAGGTATTAAAATTTATTTATTAAGGAGATATACATCATGAAAAAGACTACAAGAACGTTGATCTCGGAGCTGTTGGGCATTCTCATCAGTTTATTTGGAATCTATATTATGGGTTCCTACATGGCGAAGGTTCTGCCTTTCGGAATCAAGGCAAGTGTGGATTCCACACTCTTTGGAGTATGGGCATACACCGGCTGGATCTTCGGATTTGCAATTATTGGTTATGGAATCGCATTGGCATTCCAGAAGCCCATTAAACGCTATCTGAAGAAACTGAATCGCAGATAATTGCTAAGAAAAGAGGGTTACGAAAGTAGCCTTCTTTTTCTATTACAAAATCATTTCAAAATTATTTCAAAAATGTGACAAAATTATTGAAAAAAACTTGTACAAAATTAGTTATTATGATATAAATATAGTATCAAAGTTATAAGTCTTAAAAGTAAGAAAGGTAGGGCTTTTTTGTGGAGAATAATAGAGGAAAATTAAAAAAAGAAGAACTAAATTTAGTAGAGGAAAATTCTACAGAGTTGAATTCCGTAGAAGAATCTAAAAAAACTATTCTTGTAGTAGATGATGAAAAACCAATAGTGGATATTTTAACATACAATTTACAAAAAGAAGGGTATGCTACTTTAGAAGCTAATGATGGAGAAGAAGCAATAAGAATTGCAACAGAACAAAAACCAGATTTAATTTTATTAGATATTATGCTTCCAAAAATAGATGGACTAACTGTATGCAAAAAATTAAGACATACACTAAATGTGCCTATTCTAATATTATCTGCAAAAGATGAAGAAATTGACAAAATACTAGGCTTAGAGCTAGGAGCAGATGACTATATAACAAAACCATTTAGTGTAAGAGAACTAATGGCAAGAGTAAAAGCAAACTTGAGAAAAGCTGAAGTTCAAGTACAAAACTCAGCAAATGTAGAAAAACCTAAAAAAGAAAACGTTGTAATAGAATTAGGTGATTTAATTTTAGATACAGAAAGGTTTGAAGTTAAAGTTAGAGGAAAAATAATTGATTTAACTTTAAGAGAATTTGAGGTATTAAAATATTTAGCAAATCAGCCCGGCCAAGTAGTAACAAGGGAAACTTTACTTGAAAAAGTATGGGGCTATGAATATTATGGAGATATTAGAACAGTAGATGTTACAGTAAGAAGAATAAGAGAAAAAATCGAAAAAGACACATCAGCTCCAAAGATTTTAATTACCAAAAGAGGAGTTGGATATTATTTAGCAACCAACTAAATAATTACCAGTCTTTTCTAACCAGATTTGTACCTTGAAGGAAGGAAACCAAAAATGATAAAAAGTATACAAACAAAAATTATACTAATTTTTTTCATAATAGGAATAATTATAATTGGTGCATTATCATTTTTAAATATAAATAGTTTAAAGCAAATTGAAACAGCAAATACAGAAATAAATACAATAATAGCTGAAAAAACATCACAAACATTATTAATAATGGCAATTGCAATAGGCGTTTTTGCCATTATTACTGTGTTAGTAGGGTATTTTATACATAAAGCAATAGTAAAACCAATAGACAATCTAATTGAAAACGCAGAAAAAATTGCAAATGGTGAAGAAGTTGAATTTAAAGAGCAAAATAAAAATCAAACACAAATATCAGAACTATCAAATGCCTTTAATTTAATGACAAATGAACTAAAGCAGAATTTAAATGAAGTAGCTAGACAAAAAAGACAAATTGAAACTATTTTATTACATATGACAGACGGAATTATTGCCTTTGACATGGAGGGCAATATTATTCATATAAACCCAGCAGCAATACAATTATTAAATTTAACAGATGAAAAAAACACATTTAATAGTATATTCACAAAATTTAATACAGATATAAACTTAGAGAAAATAGTATATTTAGAAAATTGGACTTCATCAGAACAAAGACTAAATATAGGAGAAAAATATATTAACCTATTATTTGCACCTTTCCAAGATGAAAGTGACAAGCCAGAGGGAGTAATAGTAGTAATTCAAGATATTACAGAGCATGTAAAACTAGACAATATGAGAAAAGAGTTTGTAGCAGATGTATCACATGAATTAAAAACACCAATAGCATTAATACAAGGCTACGCAGAAGGACTAATAGAAAATGTTAATTCAGACGAAGAATCAAGAAAATTTTATGCAGAGGTAATACTAGATGAAACCAACAAGATGGATAAACTAGTAAAACAATTATTAGAATTAATGAAACTAGAATATGGAAAAAGAGAGTTCGATAATGAAAAATTTAATATAAATGAATTAATAAATGAAGTTTTAAGAAAATGTAGTGTCATGATAAATGAAAAAAATATAAAGGTTTATTTTGAAAATAAAGAACCAATTTATGTATATGCAGACGAATTTTACATGGATCAAATTATAACAAACTATTTAACAAATGCAATAAAACATGCAGAAGAAGTTGAAAAAGAAAATAAAATTGAAATAAAGGTAGAAAAGGTAAGTAATAAAATAAGGGTTAGTGTATTCAATACAGGAGAGAATATACCAGAAGAAGACTTACAAAGAATATGGGGCAGATTTTATAAACTTGATTCTTCTAGAAATAGGCAAGATGGTGGAAGCGGAATAGGACTAGCATTGGTAAAGGCAATAATGAACAACTATCAAAACGAATATGGAGTAGAAAATAAAAAGAATGGTGTAGAATTCTACTTTGACATGGACATATCAGACTAAAGATATATTTACTAATACTTCAAATTGTATTCACAAAATAGACATATAATAACGTTAAAATAAAACCATAGAAAGGAGGAGATATAGAAAAAATGTTAAAAAAAATAGAATAGCGGACTAAACAAAAAAGGAGGAATGCTATATAAGTTAAAAAATAAAATTGAATAAATATATAAAAAATATAGAAAGAATGTGGTGCCTATAGGAAAATTATAAATAAATTAACCCCGTAATTACATAAAATAACTGGCTGTAAAAGTCAGTTATTTTTTTGCCAAAATCTTGCAATCTTTGGTAAAATACTATATAATTTAGTAATCAAGAAAAGAGGAGATAGACAATGAAAGCAATAGAAATAAGAAATAAATTTTTGGAATTTTTTAAAAAACATAATCATACTATTATTCCAAGTGCACCGCTAATACCAGAAAACGATCCTTCTGTATTATTTACTACAGCGGGAATGCAACCATTGGTACCATATTTGTTGGGAGAGAAACACCCTGGTGGTAAAAGAATAGCAGACTATCAAAAATGTGTTAGAACAGTAGATATAGATTCAGTAGGAGATAATAGACATTTAACATATTTTGAAATGTTGGGTAACTGGTCATTAGGGGATTACTTTAAAAAAGACGCTATTGCAATGAGCTACAAATTTTTAACAGAAGAACTAGGAATAGACCCAGAAAAATTATCTGTAACTTGTTTTGCAGGTGATGCAGATGCACCAAAAGACATAGAAGCTTTCGAAGCTTGGAAAAATGCGGGTATACCAGAAGAAAGAATATATTTTTACGGAAAAGAAGATAATTGGTGGATTGCAGGGGAAGAAGGACCTTGCGGACCAGATACAGAAATGTTTTTAGATACGGGTAAACCGGCATGTAGCGAAAATTGTCAACCATCTTGCAACTGTGGTAAATATGTAGAGATATGGAACAATGTTTTTATGGAATATTATAAATCAAAAGATGGTATAAAAAAATTAGAACAAAAAAATGTTGATACAGGTTTAGGATTAGAGAGAATGGCAATGTTATTGCAGAAAGTAGAAACACCTTTTGACACAGAATTATTTAAACCAGTGATGGAAGAATTAGAAAAACTTGAAAAAATAGATGATATAAAAAGCAGAAGAATTGTTGCAGAGCATTTACGCTCAAGCATAATGATTATTGCAGATGGTGGTAGACCAAGCAATATAGACAGAGGATATGTATTAAGAAGGCTAATTAGAAGAATGACAAGACATATGAGCAAACTTCAAATAGACCTTGAAAATATTTCAGATTTAATAGATTTAACAATAAACAATTTAAATGAAATGTATCCAGAACTACAAACAAAAAGAGATATAATAAAAAATGTAATCATAGAAGAAAAAGACAAATTTATAAAGACATTAGGACATGGAGAAAAAGAATTTGAGAAGGTAATAAATAAGCTAGAGCAAGAAAATAAAAACGTAATAGATGGAAAAACTATTTTCAAATTATATGAAACATATGGCTTTCCACCAGAAATAACAGCTGATTTAGCACAGGAAAAAGGATATAAAATAGATTTAACAGAATTTGATAAATTGTTTAAAGAACATCAAGAAAAATCAAGATTAGGGAGTGAACAAAAATTTAAAGGTGGGTTGGCAGAACAAAATGAAATAACAACAGCATACCATACAGCTACTCACTTATTACATCAAGCATTAAGAAATGTTTTAGGAGACCATGTAAAACAAAGTGGTTCAAATATAACAACAGAGAGACTAAGATTCGACTTCTCCCATCCAGAAAAAATGACTCCAGAACAAATAAAACAAGTTGAAGACATAGTAAATGAACAAATAAAAAGAGACTTAAATGTTGTATCAGAAGAAATGCCTTTAGAAGAAGCAAAAAAGAGTGGAGCAATAGGACTATTTGAAAACAAATATGGGGATACAGTAAAAGTATACACAATAGGAGATTTTAGCAAAGAAATATGTGGAGGACCACATGTAAAGCATACAGGAGAGTTAGGACATTTTAAAATAAAAAAAGAAGAATCAAGTTCAGCAGGAATAAGACGTATAAAAGCAATATTAGAATAAAAAAGAAGGGAACAACCGAGATGGAAAATTGCGTTTTTTGTAAAATTATAAAAGGAGAAATTCCTTCAGAAAAAGTATATGAAGATGAAGATGTTATTGCATTTAAAGATATTAACCCAGTAACTCCAATTCATATATTAGTAATACCAAAAAAACATATAGAAACGTTGCTAGAAGTGACTGAAGAAGATAGCAAACTTATAGCAAAAATATATATGACAATAAATAAAATAGCAAAAGACTTAGGAATAGAGAAAGATGGATTTAGAGTAGTTGCAAACTGCGGAAGAGACTCTGGACAAGAAGTAATGCATATACATTTTCATATGCTAGCAGGAAAAAAGCTAGAACCAAAATAGAGGGGCGATTTTAATCGCCCGCTTTACAAGTTAGATAGGATTAACATGTACAATTGCTTTATAAACTTTATCAAGTCCACAAATATCTTTTTCGAGATTATCGGCCAATTTATGGCTGTCAAATGTAGACATATTTCCATCAACGCAAATGGTAATAAATACAACATATTTATATCCAACTGGCGAAGATGAAATATTGTCTATTTTTTTAATATTTGTGTATTTTTGTGCTAAGTTTAAAATTATGTCTTGGGTAGTTGAATCAATAGAAGTATCAATTAAAATATTATAACTTTCTATAAAAATCTTAACTCCTGTTATGCAAATCCAAGCAGATATTCCAATTCCAACAATTCCGTCAAACCAATATATTTTTAGCAAACCTAATAGAATAGAAATAAGAGTAAAAGTAGTAATAATACAATCATTTCTATGGTCTTCTTTGTTTGCCTCTAGTAATATACTATCAAATTTATGAGCTAAAATTTTTGTATAAAAATATAAACATAGTTTAACAATAATAGTAGCAATACAAACAATTACTAAAAACCAAGAAAACTCAAATTTAAATCCATAAATTAAAGAAATTAAAGAATCATATAAAAGTTTTAGTGAAATACCAATCATAGATAAACTTATAAATAACGAAAAAATATACTCTGCCTTTCCGTGTCCAAAATTGTGGTCAGCATCTTGAGGAACAGAAGCAATTTTATTACCTATAAAAGTCATAAGAGAGGCAAAAATATCTCCTGCACTATTAGCTGCATCAGCAATCATAGCTTGACTATGTGTAATAAAGCCAACGGTTCCTTTAATTATAAGTAAAAACAGATTTCCTGCAATTCCAAAGATACTAGCACGTTTAATGCTATTTTTTCTATTCATAAGTTCCTCCTTTTCTAAAAGAAATTATAACAACATTTAGTAGACAAATCAACAAAATATTGACAAATATTTGATAAATGCTATAATATTTTTGTGAAGAAAACAAAAGCGTATTAAAAGAAGGTGCACAAATGGAAGTAATGATTATTTGTATATATATGCTAATATTGATAATAATTGGACTAGTAGTTTTTGCAGTAATGCAAATTAAACTAGCAGGAATAAAAGTAAAAGATTTTATGAGTTTTATACAAGCAAATCAACTGTTGGATAGCTTATATAGAATTTCAAGAAAATGTGATAATTTAAACACACAAGAACAACTTGTGTTTCTAATGGAAGCAGAAAAAGTATTTGAAGCATTTGACAAAATTCCAACATTAGTGTGGGAAGATGAATATAGAAAATATTCACAGGTACTTAATACATATAAAGACATAAGAGTAGCAAGATGGGGCTCAGAAACAAAATAAATTTGTAAATAAAATTCGCTAATATACATATAATATCTATATAAAGTGATAGATAAGAGGGATTAAAGTGAAGATAAAATATTTTGATAATGCAGCAACTACCCAAGTCAACCAAGATGTTATAAAAGAAATGTTGCCATACTTTAGCATAGAATATGGAAATCCATCATCATTATATAGTATAGGAAGAAGAGCAAAAAGAGCATTAGAAGAAGCAAGGCGAAAAATAGCAAATATTATAAATTGCAAACCAAATGAAATATATTTTACATCATGCGGAACTGAAAGCGATAATTTGGCAATAAAAGGAATAGCATATGCCAATAAAGAAAAAGGCAAACATATAATAACAAGTAAAATAGAACATCCAGCTGTGCTAAATACTTGTAAAGAATTAGAAGAACAAGGATATAAAGTTACCTATCTGGATGTAGACCAAAATGGAATAGTAAACGTTGAACAACTAAAAGCTTCAATAAAAACAGACACAATATTAATAACAATCATGTTTGCAAACAACGAAATTGGAACGATTCAGCCAATAGAAGAAATAGGAAAAATTGCAAAAGAAAATAATATAATATTTCATACAGACGCAGTTCAAGCAATGGGAAATTTAAAAATAGATGTAAAAAAATTAAATATAAATGCACTTTCAATGTCGGCACATAAATTTTATGCACCTAAAGGAATAGGGGCGTTGTATGTAGGAGAAGATGTAAACTTTAAGCAAATACAAAATGGTGGACATCAAGAAAAAAATAAAAGAGCAGGTACAGAAAATTTGGCAGAAATTGTTGGAATGAGTAAAGCTCTTGAATTAATATATAAGAATTTTGAAAATCATAATAATAAAATTAAAGAACTAAGAGATTATTATATAGAAAAAATACAGAATAATATAGTAGACAGTAAATTAAATGGAGACAGAATAAATAGGCTTCCAGGAAATGCAAATATGTCTTTTAAAAATATAAATGCAGAAGAGTTACTGTTTAAACTTGATGATAAGGGTATTTGTGCATCAGCTGGTTCTGCATGTAGCAGTGGTTCTACAAGTCCATCACACGTATTAACAGCAATAGGACTACCACCAGAATGGGCAAATGGAACATTAAGAGTAACTATAGGAATGAATAATACAAAAGAAGAAGTAGATTACTTGATAAATGCACTAGTAGAAATTGTAAATAAAAAAATAAATAAAATATAATAAAATACTAGCATTTTTGCTAGTATTTTTATATAATCTACTTAACTTATTAATTAAATATGATTAATCTGGTTTATTTTCATCTGGGATAAACTCTAATAAGTCAGAGATTTCGCATTTAAAAACATTGCAAATACTGTTGAGTTGTTCAATATCTAATCTTTTACTTTCTTCGTAATACATCTTTGATATGGTTGCTGGCCTTATATTAGTTAAATTAGATAAAGCTTTTTGACTCATTTTGTGTTTGCCAAGTAAATCAGATAATTTTATTCTAATCATATGTTTTCAACCTTCCTAATGTTATTTGCAGAGAGACAATTAAAACATAACCGTGATTTTTATCTAATTATGTCATATTATGTCTGATGCTTGTATTTTATCACGAGATGTATTAAAATTATATATTGGCAAAGAAATATAACGCTAAGAGTAATAAAAATACATCTAAAAGTAAAGGAGGATATATGCTGTTTAAAAAGAAAAGAAGGCAGGATTTACCAGTAGACAGAGAATGGAAAGAAAAAAATCAAGAGTATATAATGGAATTAGAGCGTTTTTTAGATAGAACAGATTCTATCAAAGATGAACAATTAAGGAGAGAAATAATAGCTAGAATGTTAATATGTGACAAAGTGTTAACAGAGCTTGCAGAACAAAAATTTTTAGAAAAATATAATGAAGGTTATAAAAAAGGAAAAAATGAGCATAATATCTAATAAAGGTATATGTGATGGTTATGTTAAAAAAAATAATAATAGGAATACTAGCAGGTATAATAAGTGGACTTTTTGGAGCTGGAGGAGGGCTAATATTAGTACCGGCATTTGTTAACATGTTAAATACTGATGAGAAAAAGGCAAGAGCCACCTCTGTATTTTGCATAATGCCAAT
>ENA-OOST01000225-OOST01000225.1-human-gut-metagenome-genome-assembly--contig:-NODE-225-length-8830-cov-2.198632_pt1 | contig 8830 bp, 9 predicted proteins | sample MGYA00241316_ERZ501227 | MGnify/ENA primary metagenome ERZ501227 (study PRJEB25962, sample SAMEA2042498) | human gut metagenome | biome: human gut; feature: human-associated habitat; material: faeces...
ATTAGCCATGAGCTGTTTCATGCCCTGCGACTTCGCGCCGGGGTTATCGTTGCCGTACCCCTCCATGAGGTTAATGCCGCCCCAAATGCCAAGTCCTGCGCCAAGCGCGATTACCAAAGTCTGCAATACGTCAACTGCGCTGTTGAAAAAATCCATATAAACCTCGCTTTCTGCCGCTAAAACGGCTCAAAAAATGTTGTTGGAAATAAAAATGCCGCCGTTTTTATTCGGCGGCTGCGTCCTCGTCGGACAAATCTATTTCGTATATGTCAAAGGGTTCGTCGGGCTTTACGATTGCCGGACGGGTGGACATATACCGTTCAACGTCAAAAGCGTTTTTCTTGTCGAAGTCGGAAAGGTATTTGTAGTTCGGGTGCTGCGTTATATCGTACTTATCGCTGAAAAAGGGGCGCACGCCGCGCAACTGCAAAATACATTTTCCTCCGTCCATAACTGCGATTTCGTCCTGTGTCATCAACTCCTTTCCCAATTTCTGATAATTGAGGCCATGAGAAACCTGCGTGCCGCGATTTTCGGAAGTGTTGAAACTGTCGATTGTTTCACGTCCCAAGTTCTCCGAAATATCCTTTGCATTTTTCCCGCGCCCTCCCAAAAACAAGGTGCTGTCGGCATTGTCAAGTATGATTTCTGCCGCGTCCTTGTAAATGGCTTTTAGCTGGCTCTGCGATTGCAGAATGATAGAAGCCGAGATTTCCCGGCTGCGGATTGTGGCAATCAGTTTATCAAATCGGGGTATCTGTCCGATGTTCGCAAACTCGTCAAGCAAAAAGCGGACGTGAACAGGCAATTTGCCGTCGTATTCGTCGTCGGCCTTGTCGCACAAGAGATTAAATAACTGCGATTGCAGCATAGCGATAACAAAATTAAACGTGCTGTCCGTATCGCTCATAATCAAAAACAAAGCTGTTTTTCTGTCGCCTAACGTGTCAAGTTCTAATTCGTCGTAGGACATAAGATCGCGCAATTCCTTTATATCAAAAGGAGCGAGCCTCGCACCGCAAGAAATGAGGATTGATTTTGCGGTTTTGCCCGCCGCCAATTTATATTTTCGGTACTGCTTCACCGCGAAATGGTCGGGGTCGCGTTCTTCCAAGTCGGCAAACAGCAAATCGACGGGGCTTTGATATTCCTCGTCGTCCTCGCGGGCTTCGCTGGCGTTGATAAGTTCCAACAGGGTAATAAAGTTCATTTCCTCGGCGGGGGCTTCGTACCAGATGTAGCCCACCAACGCGCAATACAAAAGCCGTTCTGCCTTTACCCAAAAATCCTCCGCGCTTTTTTCTCCCTCACCTTTGGTATTCGCTATCAACGTATTTACCAGCTTCAAAATATCTTTCTCGCTGCGGATATACACAAAGGGGTTGTAGTGCATAGATTTTTTGAAGTTAATCGTATTCAGTACCTTAATGCGGTAGCCCGCCCGTTGCAGCAGCTTCCCGCACTCAATCAAAACCGTACCTTTCGGGTCGGTTAAGACGTAAGAGGAATGAAGCTGCATTAGATTAGGTTTGACAAAAAATCTTGTTTTTCCGCTGCCGCTGCCGCCGATCACGACGACGTTCTTATTTCTCGCGTACTTCGGCTGCTTCGGGCGGCTGTTCATGGTAAGCCGTTCCGTCTGCGTCAAAATGATGTTGTTTTGGAAATCCGGGTCTATGTAGGGCTTTATATCTTCGGCGTTTCCCCATCGGGCAGAGCCGTACTCCGCGCCCTTGCGGTATTTCTTCGCGTTTTTCCCTTTGACATAGACTATCAAGCGGATAATCACCGCACCGACAATGCCGACAAGCAAATCCAACGGGTAAACGCTCGGCAAGGCGTTTTCAAAGGCTGCGGAAAATCCTTGTGTGATATTCAGTATCTTTGCAGAAATATCCGCGCCGGGGGCAAGCCGCACCGCCTGTCCGACTTTATCAAAGAGATAGACAAAGAACACATAGGGGATATTCGGAAGTATCAGCTTTTTGTAGTTGATCTGCTTCATATCTCGCGCCCCCTGTCCATTTTCTTTACCTTGTCGCGGGCGGCGTTAAGCTGCTTCGCCTTGTCCTTTGCAGCGGCAAGGGCTTTGCGGATAGAGGGCTTTTTCTCCCGGTTCAGCTTCTTTGCGGAAAACTCTTGAAACGCTGCGGTCATAACGTCCGCGTCCCGGCCTTTGAAAAACACAAGGTAACGGGTCTGCTCGCCCTTAACCTTTTTTAGCGAAAAATCTATGTTGTATTTCTTCGCCGTACTCTCAAAGGCTTTAATATTGCTGTCGGTGATCTCGATGTTGGAAACACCCGCGTTCTGCTTCATAAGCTGCCGCATGGTCTGTTTCCCATGCGCGGGTTTGCTTTTCTGCTCCAAAAACTTTTGGATTGCTTTCTGTAACGCCTGTTCGGTAAGCCGCGCCGCGCCTTTTCCCACTTTGACGTATAGGGCAATCGTTTTTTGGGTTACTTCCTCCTGCAAGGTATCAACTCCTTTCCCGGTAAAGTGCGGCTATGCTCATTCGCCGCCGTATAAGTCGTGATTGACAAGGGCGGTATAGTAGCTGTCAATGGTACTCGGCGCGTTGAACAGCACCGCTTTTAGATACTGCTTGATGTTGCGCACTTTGGTTGTGTTCTCCCTCATGCAATCCAAAACAAACTCAATATGGCTGCTGTTCAGCTTCAAAAACTTGGATTTCACCAATTCGGCGGGGTAGTCGTCCCCGGCAATACGGATTGTCTTTCGGGCTGTGCAGACGGTTTCCAGCATAAGGTCAACAATCTCGTCCAAACGGTCTTTGTCAATTTTGCAGTTTTGAATGAGATGGTCGTATTCGATATTGTCCTTGATAATCTCCCTGTAAATCTCTACTGCGCTATTGCTTTTCGCTTCCGTTCTTTTCCTTTCCGGCGGCGTAGCCGCTTCGCCATGCGCAAAGGGCAAGGGGTTTAGGGAATGGAAAGGAATGGAATCGGTACTTGATAAATCAGTAATTGATTGTTCTTTACTTAATATATCTTTATTTAATTGCGTTGGATTTTCCAACGTAGGTTTTTCCTGCGTAGGTTTTTCCAACGTTGGATTATCCAATGTTGGATTTTCCAATGTAGGTAAATCCAATATAGGCGGCTGTCCGCCGCTGGTAGCTGCTTCCGGCTCTCGCGGCTGCGGCTGCTCGTATATGACGTAATCTGCGCCCCGCAAGCGTCCCTTTTCGTCGCGCTCCCGGCTGCGCACGATATATCCGGCTTTTTCGAGTTCCTTTACCGCTTCGCGGATTGCGTCGATCTTCTCCCGGTTGATATGGGATAAGCCCGCAAGGGTATAATCCCAATCTTCGGGCAGCGAAAGCATTTGCGACAACAAGCCCTTTGCCTTTAAGGACAATTCCTTGTTTCGCAAGTGGTGGTTGCTCATAACGGTATATCCCGTATTTCGCTCCACTCTGAAAACTGCCATATTTCCTCACTTCCTCTCTTGGTATGCGTGGACAATTAGAAAGCCGTTTTCGGCTGTTTTGGTATTGCAATATGCCCTTTGCCGTTTTCGCGTCTGCAAAGCCGCATGGCACAAGGGCTTTTGCCCGTCTATTTGTCCATGCTGGCGTGCGTTTTCCGCGTCCTTTTGCCGGGGCAATAGGGACACTCTTTGAAAACGCAAAACTCATATTTCCATTGTGGGCGGTAGAAACGGCAAGTGCCGCAATCTTCATCATCTCCGGCACAACCGGATTGATAGCGGTCAAATCCCGGCTTCTGCTGCATGAGCAATTCAAACGCCCGCTGCTTGCCCTTTGTGAAATACATTCCGGCTGCACCTCCTTTCCTGCGGGCATAAAAAAACGGCGTTACTTTCTCCCCCAAAGGGGTTAAGGTAACGCCGTTTGTGTGCGTATTCAGTTTTTAACACATTCCCTGTCTATCCGCTGTCCGCAAAACCATTGATTTTATTAGCTTTTTGCCGCTATCGCTATCACACCTCATTATTCCAAAGACCAAGTTTCCAGAATATGATAAAAGACATTGAAAGCGGTCTGATAAACTGCGTGATTACGAAAGATTTATCCCGTCTGGGGAGAAACTATCTTGATTGTGGGTTATATCTGGAAGTTTTCTTCCCAGAGCATAACGTGAGGTATATAGCGGTCAATGACGGCGTAGATACCTTGAATAAATCTGCTATGGACATCACGCCTTTCCGCAACATTTTAAACGAAATGTATGCCGCTGACATATCTGTTAAGATAAAATCGGCATATCGGGCGAGGTTTCAACAGGGGAAATTCATGGGAACTACCGCCCCTTATGGCTATATCAAAGACCCTGCCGACCACAACCATCTGCTGATAGATGATAAAGTGGCACATGTTGTAAAAGAGATATTCGACCTTGCATTAAAAGGGAATGGAGTTGCCAAAATTTGCAGACATCTTAATAAACAGCATATCCTACGCCCTGCCGCTTATGCGGCGGAGCGTGGCGAAACAGGCTTTGAACGTCATTTTGAGGGGAACGAGGACAAACGCTATATTTGGAGTGGGAACAGCGTGAGGAGCATTTTAAGAAGCCCGATATATGCGGGAAATCTTGTAGGCTACAAACGGATTGCCGCCAATATGAAAAGCAAGAAACGCCCCTCTAAGCTGCCCGAAGAATGGGAAGTGATACCCAATACCCATGAGGGAATAGTCACGCAGGAGGAATTTGATATTGTCCAACAGCTTATTACAAGTCGTAGGCTTCCACAGAACAAGGGAGGATTTGTAAATATTTTTGCAGGCGTTATCAAGTGTGTGGACTGCGGATGTGCTCTGCGGGCAATGAACGTACACAGGAGGAAACGCCCAGAGATTATCGACTGTGTACAGTATTCATGTAATAATTATGCAAGAAACGGAAGAAGCGAGTGTAGTGCCCACAATATAGAAGCAAGGGATTTATTCAATGCCGTTCTTGCCGACATCAACTGTTTTGCGGATATGGCAGTGAATGATGAAAAGGCGGTCAGGGCCATAGAAAAGCGGCTCACGGAAACAGACCAGAGCAGGGCGAAAGCATTAGAGAAAGAACGTAAGAAGCTGAACAAACGCCTTGCGGAACTGGACAGGCTGTTTTCCTCTCTCTACGAGGATAAGGTCATGGAGCGTATTACCGAGCGGAATTTTGAGATGATGTCGGGGAAATACCAGAAAGAGCAGCTTGAAATTGAAGCAAGGCTGAAAGAGGTGACGGAAACTCTTAATGAAAGCTACGAGAAATCACGGGGAATCCGTGACTTCCTCGCCCTTATCCGAAATTATCAAGGCTTAAAAGAACTGGATGCAACAGTTATAAACGCACTCATAGACAAGATACTTGTTTCGGAGCGTGAGAAGATGGCAGACGGAACAGTGAAGCAGGAAATCAAGATTTACTATAAATTCATCGGCTTTGTCGATGAATTACATATCATACCTACAAAACGGTGGGCAGCAATGCCCGCTAAAAATTGTACGGTGTGCGGCGTTGAATATGTCCCGGGCTCTGGTGCATCAAGGTATTGTCCTGCTTGTGCCAAGAAGATACGGAGGGAGAAATCAAACGAGAGCAAACGCAGGAGCAGAGAACAGAAAAGGATAGCATGTATGAACTGTCCGCAAAAAATGACCGACTGAGAAGGAACGGTCGGCGGGACTTATAAACTGACAAGGCAAGAGTAAAATATGGTGTTCAGTAAAAAACAGAAACTATTGACGGAGGTCTATATGAAAACTAAAAAAGTATTACCGTTAATCTCGCTCCTGTTTGTCGCTATAATGCTTTTGTCTGTTGGAATGATAGCAAAAGAGTATCGGGAACGCCAACAAGATATAAAAGGGTTTGAAAAATTATAGGATATTATAACCGAAGTTGAACAAACGGAAATGGCGGATAATGTTGAACAGACTGAAACACCGCAGGAACAGATACAGTCCTCGCGCAATCTGACACCGTTATTTGAAGCAAACGGGGATTGTATCGGCTGGGTATGTATTTCGAATACGGCGGTGAATTATCCGGTTATGTTTACACCCGAAGAACCTCAGAAGTACCTTCGTAAAAACTTCGAGGGTGAATATAGTGTGTCAGGTATTCCGTTTTTGGATGGGGCTTCTACCCCGGAATGTGACAATTTGATTGTCTACGGTCACAATATGAAAAACGGTACGATGTTTTCTGATGTTACACAATATAGGGATAAAGCATACTGGGAGGAACATCCGTACATTGAGTTTGAAACAGCAGGCGGATTGAGAATATACCAAGTCTTTGCGGTGGTTTGCCTGAAGAAAACAGATGAATGGTACGGCTTTTCCTGTTTTGAGAGCAAAGAGCAGTACCAAAAGGCAATTTCGGAAATTAAAGACAGGTCGCTTTACGATACCGGAATCGAGCCGCAGTTCAAAGAGCAGCTAATAACCCTTTCCACCGGCTTCGGAGACAGTAAAGACAGCAGAATGGTTGTGATAGGTGTTGAGCAAATAAGGTAACATACCACGGAGGTACTTATGGCTGAAACAAAAAGCAGGATTTTATATATTCTAATATACCTATGGCAAAACACGGATGCCGAGCATTATGCCACAACCGGAGATATTCTTACATACTTAAAGGAAAACGGTATCTCCTGCGACAGAAAAACCATACCGGGAGACATTGCGAAGCTCTGTGATATTGGTATTGATATTGAAGAAGAAAGAAGCCGTGAGAACCGCTATTCCCTGAGTAGTCATTTGTTTACCCTGCCGGAAGTGAAGCTGCTGATGGATGCGGTGGAGTCCTCAAAGTTCATTACGGCAAGGAAAAGCTCGGAGCTTGCAGATAAGCTGTCGCAGATGACAAGCGTGTATCAGTCGGAAGAACTGAAAAGGAATATCTATATTTCCGAGCGTGTCAAACCGATGAATGAGCAGATCTACTATTTGGTAGACAATATCAATAGGCAATCAACCAAGGCAAACAAATCTCATTTCTGTATTTTCACTATAACCAATATCGTGAGGAAGTTTCTAATAACGACGGTAAGCGCTATCATTTCTCCCCCTACTTACTTCCATGAAGCTGGCAATGGATAATGGAATCAGGTCTATTGCATTTCCTTCTATATCAACGGGAGTATATAGTTTTCCGGTTGAGTTGGCAGCAAAGATTGCAGTACATACAGTAAGTAGGTTCTTGCAGAATAATCCGGATTGTTTTGATCTGGTGGAGTGGGTGCTATTTGATACTCATACTGAATCGGTGTATGAATCTGAGGTTGATAAGTTATAAAACAAATAAAATGACAAAAGGGAGTTTTATGTACGCTGAAAAAATAGAATATGATGATATTGAAATGTCGAGCAGGTTACGGAATATTCTCAGAAGAAATGGTTTTGAGTCATTGGAAGGATTGAGAGAATATCCAAAGGAACATTTTATAAAGTTTCGTAATATGGGGCAGGCGACACTACAGGAATTATATCAGATTTGTGAAGAGCAAGGCATAAAACTTCGTAGTGTAGAAGATTTGAATGATAGGGAACATGGAGTCAGATTTGATGACTTCCTATGCATGGATGCGTTTAGAATGGGAATAAAAAGCAAAGATGATTTGAGAAGATACAGTCTGGAGGAACTTGAAAAGATGTGCCCGAAGGACAAGAGACTTTTTGTTCGATTAAAAAAACTGAAGACTGTTTATGGATGAAATAGGACATTTCTTCCTAAAAACAGTATGTTTATGGTATACTAGCTAGTAGTAATGCAGTTTCAACCGACATTACATATTATTATGAGAAATTAATGCAAAGGAGTTACAATCAAATGGATAACAATGAAGTAGTAACAGAAGAAGTGGCAGCAGTTGTTGAAAATAATACAGGTATTGAAATAGAGCCTTTATTTGAGGAGCAGGTTGATTTTGATACATTCTCAAAGTCAGACTTCCGTGTTGTAAAGGTAAAAAATTGTGAGGCAGTACCTAAGAGTAAGAAACTTCTTAGATTTACACTTGATGATGGTACAGAGAATGAAAGAACTATTCTTTCAGGAGTACATGCATTTTACGAGCCGGAGGAACTTGTAGGTAAAACTTTACTTGCAATCGTAAATCTACCACCACGTTCTATGATGGGAATAGATTCATGTGGTATGCTTCTTTCTGCAATTCACAATGTAAATGGAGAAGAAAAACTGAATCTGGTAATGACACTGAAGGCTTCCATCGACAGGGCAAGGTACATCATAGACAATGCCAACCTGTACTGTTTCCTTGTCACGGACTGCGGATGGAAGCCGGACTATATCTGGGAGATACTGAACTCCAATGTGAAAAATGAGATAGCTGAGCGTGTAATCAATAAATGGAATCAGGGATATGCAGGTTAGAATTATGTTATTGTGCCTGTTCTGCATGTCAGTTTCAGGTACAGTCACTGTTGCCAATGCCCAAAGCATAGTCAGTGACAGTGAAAAGCAGAAGCAGTGGAAGTCTATGGAAAACGGTCCGTGGGATTTTGCTCCGGACTGGTATTACTTTTTCCTGCATAAGAAATACTCAGGTGCGGAAATGTACTGGAAATGGGACTGGTTCAATTCCGGATTCCGTGTCCGTTTCAAGGAACCAAAGTCTGATGTGAAGCGTATCATGCCGGTGCGTGTGACTGCCGAAGAGACGCAGAGGCAGAAAATCAAAAAAGTGGAGAGTGAGCGCAAATATATCGAGGAACTGTATAAGGAAGAACTGGCAAGGGAGGCTGACAGAAATGTTGACCTGATGTATGCCACCTACAAGGACGAGTTCAACCGTATGCAGGACTGTATCACGGACGGAC
>ENA-OOST01000229-OOST01000229.1-human-gut-metagenome-genome-assembly--contig:-NODE-229-length-8769-cov-1.509640_pt1 | contig 8769 bp, 7 predicted proteins | sample MGYA00241316_ERZ501227 | MGnify/ENA primary metagenome ERZ501227 (study PRJEB25962, sample SAMEA2042498) | human gut metagenome | biome: human gut; feature: human-associated habitat; material: faeces...
TAAATCTGCTGCTTAATGCTTCGGTGGTTCGAATCCACCAGCTCCCACCAAAAAGGACCCGCAACTTAGGTTGCGGGTTCTTTTTTGTGCTGGAGCTGGTAGGATTCGAACAGGTCGGCCGTCCGCAGACGGCAAAAAACAGTCCTGCGGACTGTTTTTTAGACCGCGGCTTGCGAATCCACCAGCTCCCATCAAAAAGCTGTGGCAAAGATATTGCCGCAGCTTTTTTTCTTTGCTGTATCGCACAAAATCGGCAAAGGCAGTGACCGATTTTCAAAGTGCGTTTTATAGAGATGTCCAACCGTTTTAAGGCGGTTGGACTTTTTTGTTGGGTGATTTGGGGAGGGTTTGCTCTCCCCTGCCGTCCTGTTTTGCAGTTTTTCAGCGAAAATTTCAACTTTTTTCTGCTGTTTTCAGAATGTTTTCAATTTCCCCACAGTCAATTTCTGATATACTCCCTATATAGCGAACAGTGAAATAAAACACTGAAAGCTATATAGGGAGCATTTTTAGTGTGCCCGGCATGGGCAACAACTAGGTGCTGCAAGACCACTACGCGCTCGGCAGTAGGAAGCGTTAGCCGAAAAGAAAAGCTGAAGCTTCTTACAAAGCGAAACCGCGGGCGCAATGTCCGCAGAGTGATGCAGGAAGTGAAGATATTTATCCGTGGTTGGATCGGCTATTTTCGAGTAGCCGATATGAAGCGGACGCTGATGTCTTGGGATGAATGGATGCGGCGCAGGTTCCGAATGTACATCTGGAAGCAGTGGAAGAAGCCCAGAACGAAGGTAGACAATTTGAAAAAGCTGGGCATCCCGGCTGACAAGGCTTACCAGTGGGGTAATTCCAGACTGGGCTATTGGCGTATCGCCGGTAGTCCTGTATTAAAGGGTTCCATTACAAACGCAAGACTCGCAGCAGCAGGATATTTTAGTATCCTCAGGCGCTATTACAAGTCCTTGCACTTATGCGGTTGAATCGCCGTGTACCGGTCGGTACGTACGGTGGTGTGAGAGGTCGGCTCTTTAGTTAAGAGAGCCTCCTACGCGATTCTTTTAGGTAAAAAAGCAAACAAACAGTACACTTCATTCAAATGCATATAGCGGCTATTTATTTCATACAGAGACAAATAGCGGCACAGAACAGATATAATAAATAAAAGAAGCTATAAAAAGCAGGTATTCACGTGGAGGACGATATCGTTTCTACATGAACATCTGCTTTTTTATTTATTATTTACTGCTGGAATAAATAGTGGTAGCCAAGTATTCATCACTGACCCAACCATAAATCCCATTGTAATATACAACAACCCAGTCAGGCACATTGCTGCTATAGCCGCATTCCCATACGATGATACCGTAGGGGATATTATCCATTTTTTCATAATTTGTACCGGGACCTTTACGCATAACCAGCCCATGATCAGCAGTGGTGTAGGTACAAAGGCTATCAATTCGGCTAAGCGTTACATCTGGTGCAATGCATCCATCCGGCAGAATAATGTCGGCATTGTTTTCGGTATAATCCTGTACTTGCAGCAAGCCCCAAAGGCCATTCTGTTTTGCCCATACGCAGCCATCGCGCGCGGGGGCTAAATCTTCATATTGCCCAGCGGAAATTATCTCATTGCCGTAAACATCCAGAACCAGCTTTTGTCCGGATTGATTTTTCACAACTACCATGCCAGATAAGTCTGCGTAAGGATATTCAACAGTTTCGTTCATGATGGACAAACTCATCTGCGGCTGATAAATGCAGGGGATTACTAAAGCACCGCTTTGGTCGCAATATCCCCAGTTACCGGCTGCATCCTTTACCGCGATTAAAGATTCACCGGCCATGCAGGCATCCTGGTAGTCGAAATCGGTTAAAATTGTACCGTTTTTATCCGCAACGGCAAAAGGTGCAGAATTGTCAACAAGATAACCGGCATATTCATCATCCCAAATGCCTTGCTGGATGCCAACCAAATCAGGAGCATACACCTGTTCGATGGGTGTGCCACTAAATGTATAGACACCAATAGCAGAACGGTAAATCTGGCTGTCACCTAAAATCCACTGGATGCCATACCCGCCGTGCCCGCCCAGCATGGTTGTAAAAGGCATTTGTTGGGCAACCAGCTCCTGGTTAATCTGTTCTTCCAAGGCATTCAGCTTCTGGTAATCGTATGTATCATCTACCCCAATGGAGAGCTCCTGCTCACCATACAGGTACGGGATGCTTTCTGACAAAGCTTCCAGAAAAGCATTACAGTTGGCAGCATTAAACAGGCTCCAGCGTTCGCCCTTGCGCACAGCGTACAGATTTCGGGCAGCGGCGTAACCGGCAGTGTGGGTTTCGCGGGAGAAGAGAGGAATCATCTCGTCAAAATCATATTGCGGCGGTAACTTCCAGTTGGCATTGCTAGTGGATGGTATAGCTGTGGCAACAGCTTCACTGGTCGGGGAAAGAGCAGCGGAGGAAGCAGGTTTATTTTCTGGCGCTGCAGCACAAGCGGTAAGCATTATTGCGGTGATAACACTGGCGGAAAATGAGAATAACTTCCTTTTCATGGTTTTTCACTCCTTGCGTAAATGATTTTTCGGTAAGATGAAGAAGCAATATAAGAAAGTGAATTCACAAACCCTATAATATCTTATTTTATCAAAAATATCTGCTAATGGGAATAGCTAACAATTCTACATGGATAAATTTGGATAGTATGACAAAGATTGCAGAACTGGAGTGAAAGTCCGAATTATGGGATGAGTGATCTGCTATAATAGAGAAAAGCAAAACAGAAGGGAGTTTGATTATGCACCAGGAGAAAAAGATGCTGGCTCATATCAGTGAAGACGGAACCCGCGTCCAAACGGTAGCGGACCATTTGCAGGGAACGGCAGTCCTATGTGGGCAATTTGCAGCAGCCTTTGATGCCCAGCAACAGGGAACTTGGCTTGGATTACTGCATGATATTGGTAAATATAGTACAAAGTTTCAAAAGCGCCTGCAAGGTGGAGAGAAAGTGGATCACTCAACGGCTGGTGCACAGGTGGCTGCCCGATATGGTCAAATCCCACTGGCTTTTGCTATTGCGGGACACCATAGCGGCCTGCCGGATGGAGGAGGCCGAAGCGATACCGCGCAGGATGCGACAATGTTTGGGCGATTGAAAAAGAGCGTTGAACCCTATACCCAATGGACGAATGAGATTAAACTGCCGTCCATACCGCCCCAGCCGGAAATGATGAAGGAAAATCGTTTTACACAGGCATTTTATATCCGGATGTTGTATTCCTGCCTGGTCGATGCGGACTATCTGGATACGGAAAACTTTATGAGCAGCCCTAAACCGCGCGGACAAGGCCAGACAATGGATGAACTGCTGAAAAGGTTGAACCAATATACCGCAAAATGGAGCCATCCCCAAGGAACCTTGAATCAGCGCCGCAGTTCAATTTTGAGTGCCTGTACAACGGCGGCGCGGCCTTTATTCCCTGACCGTTCCTACAGGCGGGGGAAAAACGGTAGCGTCATTGGCATTTGCGCTTTCGCTAGCTGTAAAGAACCATATGGACCGGGTTATTTATGTGATCCCTTATACATCCATTATTGACCAGACCGCGGATGTGTTTTCGGAAATATTAGGAGCAGAAAATGTTTTGGAACACCATTCAGGGGTGGACTACTCTGCCAAGGAAGATGATGAGCCGGCAGCCTACCGCAAAGCATTGGCGGCGGAAAACTGGGATGCTCCGGTGGTGGTTACCACATCCGTGCAATTCTTTGAATCACTTTACGGCAACCATGCGTCACAATGCCGTAAATTACATAACATTGCAAATAGCGTGGTCATTTTTGACGAAGCACAAAACCTGCCGGTTCCTTATTTGCGCCCCTGCGTTGCGGCAATCGCGCAGCTGGTACAGCATTACCGCGCAGCAGCGGTGCTTTGCACGGCCACACAACCAGCTTTGCAGCCCTTGTTTGATGAACTGGCGCCTGGGCTGCAGATGACGGAGCTTTGCCCACATCCCAAAGAGCAATATCAGGCATTCCGGCGTACAACGCTAAAAATGCGCGGAGAGTTGGAACAAAGCCAGCTTGGCGCAGAACTGGCAGCGCAGGAACAAGTGCTGTGTATTGTAAACCGGAGAAAAACAGCACAGGAATTATACAATAACCTGCCCAAAGAGGGCAGCTACTGCCTGACAACATTGCTATACCCAGCCCATCGCAAACAGTTATTGCAGGAAATCCGGGAACGCTTAAAAGATGGGCTGCCCTGCCGTGTGATATCAACTTCTTTGATCGAAGCGGGTGTTGATGTGGATTTCCCGGCTGTGTACCGCGAGGAAGCAGGTTTGGATTCCATTTTGCAGGCGGCGGGGCGCTGCAATCGAGAGGGAAGACGCCCGGCGGAGCAGAGCTTGGTACAGATTTTCACATTGGAAGGGCAGCATGTACCGCGCATGCTGGAACAGAATGTATCCGCAACGCAAAGCGTCCTGAAAAAATATGCAGATCTGGCATCTCTGGAAGCAATCGAAACATACTTTCTGTTTTACCGTACCTTAAAAGGAGATAAAAGACTGGATGAACAGCAAATTCTGCAAGGGTTCGAGCAGGATATGGAAGGGCGCATTTTCCCCTTTGCAACAGCGGCAGAGAGGTTCCGCTTAATTGAAACACCTGCCGTGACCGTATACATTCCCCAAGGGAAAGGGGAACATTTGCTTGCACGATTGCGTGCAGGAGAGGTAAGCAAAACTTTGTTCCGTCAACTGGGGCAATATGGTGTTCCGGTTTACCCGGATCATCTGAAAACGCTGGAGAATGCCGGGGCGGTTTGCCAAATCAGTGAAGGCATATGGGAATTAACGGACGGAAGCCTTTACGATAACAACACGGGCCTTGCTATGGAAGCTGAAACGGGAGCAGCCTGGTTTGCATAAAGCAAAAACGGCAGGGAGCCTGCCCTGCCGTTTTTGTGCGCTAAAGTAAAATCAACTATTTCTATCCACGGCATAAGCTGCCGACGCAACTTATTATAAAAGAAAACCGGATGAAAAGCAAACAAAAAGTATACATGATAAAAGGATTGACATTTGGTGCCAAGTAGCGTATATTGAAACTATAGCAAAAATGTAAATTAAAAACAACTGAAAATAGAAATGCAAAGGAGTTGATGCAGATGATCCAGCTGGAAGTATGGGGGAATTATGCTTTGCTTTCGAGGCCTGAGCTAAAAGTCGAAAGGGTTTCATATGAAGTCCTCACCCCTTCCGCGGCACGCGGCATAGTAGAAGCAATCTATTACCACCCTGGCTTACGGTGGAAAATCCGGAAAATCTATGTTATGAACCCAATCCGCTTTACCAACATCCGTCGGAACGAAGTAATAAGCAAAATTCTTTGTTCCGATGTGCGCAGTGCAATGAAGGGCACAGGAAAAGAACTTTACATTGCCACGCCCCAGCAGATCGTTCAGCGTGCAGCCATGGTGTTGCAGGACGTTCATTATGTGATTGAGGCAGAATTTGAGATGACTGACCGTGCGGCACCGAGCGACAATCCGGGAAAGTTCCAGGATATTGTTACCCGGCGCATGTCCAGGGGTCAGTGTTTTCATACTCCCTATTTTGGGTGCCGTGAATTTCCTGCCGCATTCCGCGCATGGCCCGGCGGGCCAATCCCGACCATTGAGGAAACACGGGATTTGGGATTCATGCTATATGACTTTAACTACACTGACCCGCAGAACATAACCCCGATGTATTTCCATGCAAAATTGGAACATGGTGTGTTGAATGTGGCAGACTGCGAGGTGTACCGATGATTTTACAGGCTTTGGTACAATACTATGAAGATTTGTTGGCAAATGACAAAATCACACGCCCCGGTTGGACAAGTGCAAAAGTCAGTTGGGCTTTGGAACTGGATGAAAACGGCCAACTGATGGCATTGCACCCCTTGCATCAAGAGGAAAAGCGAGGAAAAAAACCAGCGCTTGTTCCACTTCAGCTGAAGGTTCCGGAGCAAGTTAAACGGTCCCGAAACATAATATCTAATTTCATGTGTGAAAATAGTGCGTATATGCTTGGGATTGGGAAAAAAGAAAAAAAGGAACATGCGCTACAGTGTTTTGCAGCTGCAAAAGAGTTGCATCTTACTATTTTGCAAAATGTCCCAGGTCAAGCAGCGCAGGCGGTGCGGGGCTTCTTTACAAACTGGGAGGCCAAAACGGCGGAGCAAAACCCTGTACTAGAGCTAAACATCAAAGAACTTTACAAAGGTGGCAACTTGGTATTTCTCGTTCAAGGCCATTATGCTCAGGAAGATGCGGAAATACAGGAAGCCTGGCAGCGGCAGTGCGATAAAAGCACGGATGCACCGGAAATCCGGTGTCTGGTCACGGGACAAAAAGCACCGCTTGCCCGTCTGCACCCCACCATTAGAGGGGTGATAGGCGCCCAGGACATGGGAACGACAATTGTTTCTTTTAATAAGGATGCCTTTTGCTCATACGGACATGAACAGGGAGGCAATGCGCCGGTTGGCAGTTATGCGGCCTTTGCCTATGCACAGGCATTAAACTATCTGCTGGCAGACAGGGAACATGTTCAGCGCGTGGGCGATACCACCATTGTCTGCTGGGCAGCAGGTGGTGAGACCGCCTACCAGCAGGTAGCAATGGATGCATTGTTTGCCATGGATGCGCCTGTCAGCGAAAGCGATGTGCGAAATGCAGTGGACAAGCTGGTCCATGGACAGAGTGTAGAGTGGCAGAACGTGACACTTGACCCGCAAAGGCACTTTTATGTGCTTGGCTTGGCCCCTAATGCGGCGCGCCTCTCGGTTCGCTTTTTCTGGCAGGATACATTTCAAACGCTGCTTGATAATGTGCAGAAGCATTATGACCGCTTAGAGATTGTGCGCCCCGCTTATGATAAATTCCCGCGGCTGGGGGTGTATTGGCTGCTGCAGGAAACCGTCAACACCAATTCCCGCAACCCATCGGCAGCACCGCAGCTGGCAGGCGATGTTTTGCGTGCAATCCTGAATAATACAAGGTACCCGGCAACCCTGCTGGATGGCGTTATGATGCGTATCCGCGCAGAGCAAAAAGTAACACGCGGCCGTGCCGCTATTATAAAAGCATACTACCTGCGTAATGAAGATCCCCGTTGCCCAAAGGAGGTATTAACTGTGGAAAATAACAAGGAAACAAATTATCAACCGTATGTTATGGGTCAGCTTTTTGCTGTGCTGGAAGCAATCCAGATGGCGGTAAACCCGGATATCAATACAACCATCAAGGACAGGTATTTTAATGCAGCGGCTTCCACGCCGGCCACTGTGTTCCCAACAATTCTGATGCTGGCGCAAAAGCATATGCAAAAAATGAGCAAGCCACAAAAGATTTATTACGATAAGCAGATCGCTGCGCTGGCGGGCGGAAAACTGGAAGGAAGCTTTCCCGCACGGCTGACCTTGCCGGAACAAGGCGCTTTTATCCTTGGCTATTACCATCAGACACAGGAACGCTATACAAAGAAAGTGGAGGAATAACAATGGCACAGGCAATCAAAAACCGGTATGATTTTGTAATTCTGTTTGACGTTGAAAACGGAAATCCGAACGGCGACCCGGATGCAGGCAACATGCCGCGTGTCGACCCGGAAACGGGATATGGCATTGTTACAGATGTCTGCTTGAAGCGTAAGATTCGCAACTATGTCGAAGTGGCCAAAGAAGATGAAGCGGGATACCAGATTTACATTAAAGATCAGGTCCCCCTGAACCGCAGCGATAAAAAAGCACTCGAATACTTGGGCATTGATGCTGATGCCAAGGATGCCCTGAAAGTCGCCAAGAAAGGTGACCCGGAGTTGGACCGTAAAATCCGGGACTTTATGTGCCAGAACTTTTATGATATCCGCACATTTGGCGCCGTTATGACAACCTTTGTAAAAGGCGCACTGAACTGTGGGCAGGTGCGTGGCCCGGTTCAGTTGAGCTTTGCACGCTCGGTAGACCCTGTTCTCCCGCAGGAAGTGACCATTACCCGTATTGCCATTACGACCGAAGCGGATGCAGAGCGAAAAGGCACTGAGATGGGCCGCAAGTATGTGATCCCGTATGGTTTGTACCGTGCAGAGGGTTATGTTTCGGCCAACCTTGCCCGCAAAACTACAGGATTCTCAGAGGATGACCTGCAGCTGCTGTGGCAGGCAATCCTGAATATGTTTGAAAATGACCACAGTGCAGCCCGCGGCAAAATGGCAGTTCGGGAACTGATCGTGTTCAAGCATGATTCGGAGCTGGGCAATGCGCCGTCCTATAAACTGTTTGATGCAGTGCATGTCACGCGTGCCGAAGGGGTAGCCTTCCCGCGCAGCTACCATGACTATGTGGTGACCGTGGATGAAAATCTTCCGGCAGGGGTAACGTGTGAGAGGCTGTCGTAATGGTTTCCCCAGATGATTACCTGCTGATGTCCGGTATCCAGCATTTCAGCTTTTGCCGCCGTCAGTGGGCGCTCATACACCTGGAACAACAATGGTCCGAAAACCAGCGCACCGCCGAAGGCCGCCTGCAGCATACCCGCTGCCATGATGTTACCCTGACGGAAAAACGCGGCGATTTGCTGATCGCCCGCGGTATGAGGGTCGTCAGCCACCGCTTAAAACTGACCGGCGACTGCGATGTGGTAGAGTTTCACAAGGATCCAAACGGCGTGTCATTGCAGGGGCGCCGCGGCCTGTGGCAGCCCATGCCCGT